>Ga0315336_1000201_pt1 | contig 232389 bp, 184 predicted proteins | sample ASW5metaG_FD_204512 | JGI IMG/M metagenome (GOLD analysis project Ga0315336, IMG submission 204512) | Ammonia-oxidizing marine archaeal communities from Monterey Bay, California, United States - ASW #5 | ecosystem: Environmental > Aquatic > Marine > Intertidal zone | place: USA: California...
CTGGGCGGTGCGGCAGGCGGCGGTGGAGGAGTTGGCGCGGGGCTGGAAGGAGGATCCCGGCACGCTGGAGTTGCTGCGCGAACGCGCCTCAGGCGATGACCACGGAGCGGTGCGGCAGGCGGCGGTGGAGGAGTTGGCGCGGGGCTGGAAGGAGGATCCCGGCACGCTGGAGTTGCTGCGCGAACGCGCCTCAGGCGATGACCACGGAGCGGTGCGGCAGGCGGCGGTGGAGGAGTTGGCGCGGGGCTGGAAGGAGGATCCCGGCACGCTGGAGTTGCTGCGCGAGCGCGCCTCAGGCGATGACGATGAGGACGTGCGGCAGGCGGCGGTGCAGGAGTTGGCGCGGGGCTGGAAGGAGGATCCCGGCACGCTGGAGTTGCTGCGCGAGCGCGCCTCAGGCGATGACCACTGGGCGGTGCGGCAGGCGGCGGTGGAGGAGTTGGCGCGGGGCTGGAAGGAGGATCCCGGCACGCTGGAGTTGCTGCGCGAACGCGCCTCAGGCGATGACCACTGGGCGGTGCGGCAGGCGGCGGTGGAGGAGTTGGCGCGGGGCTGGAAGGAGGATCCCGGCACGCTGGAGTTGCTGCGCGAACGCGCCTCAGGCGATGACCACGGAGCGGTGCGGCAGGCGGCGGTGCAGGAGTTGGCGCGGGGCTGGAAGGACGATCCCGAGGTCCAACAGTGGCTCGACGACCTCAATAAGACCTCCTAAACGGCCTAGTTTCGCCCAACAATTAAATCCCTTCACAGCACTTCAAAATAAATCTTCCCAAGAAAATCAACGATTTACGAACCTAACCCTCCGATAACCCCAACCCGGCGCCTTACTCTAGAACCGAGAGTTGGGCAAAACGCCGGCCGGCCGCTTCAACCTCGTTAGGTGTACTTCCGCGTCTGGGGAACCGAAAGCCTCCGGCGGGCCGCTAACCGATCGACGGATCAACGGTCCTCTGGGTCAACGGCCTTCAGCGAAACAGACGAACAAGCCGACCGTATCAGTCCCTTCGGGGGCCGCGAGGGGCGGCGAGCGAACGGAATAACGGAGATCTCCGCGAAAAAGTTTAGGCAAGAAGCCGCCGGCGAGACCGGCAAGATCGGAACCCCGCTTCTACCCCTGGAAAGCGAACAGGGATGAGGCGGGCGCTTCTCGCAGCGCCGGTCGTTGACAACGCGGCTTGAAGCCTTCGCACCCGGCCGGGGCGCGCCGATCCGAAAAGGATCGGCCGCCCCCGACCGCAACCAGTCGTCCATCCTCCAACCATCAAGCCAAGCTGCGTCCAACCGGGCCGTTCGTGCTCCGATGCCGGAAATGCGGGAAAGTGGGCGGTTGTTGAGGCGTTTGGCGACAAGCACTTGTCTACCTAACCAGCCGATCAGAGGCAGGCCGGTTGACAGCAGATCGGCGTCGCAGAGGTTTCGGGGCAGTCGTCAGTCGTTACTTCAAGATTCGTGCTTTGTCTTTCTAGGGACGAAAGCCGGCACAGCAAGGCCAAAGAGGAGCAGAGCGAGTTCGGGAATCGATGACGGCTCAGGCACTGAGACTGGCTCCTCGGACGCCGCGGTCTGCAGCGTGCTGGCGCCGACGAGGATGCCTGGGCCGCAGTAGGTCGATCCGTCGTTCTGGCCGAGTGCGCCGCAGAGGTCGTCGCGTAGAGCTCCTTCGTTGTTTAGCGTCAGGCTGACCGACGTGCTGCCGGCGGCCACCAAAGAGGTCTGCAAGAAAAGCGTCAGAGACCAGTCGCTCGGATCGATGGACCACTCGACCGCGTTGATGTCGCCGAGGCCGAAGGTTGTGTTGGGAAGTCCGCCGGCGTTGCCGGCAACCGTGAAATCAAACGCGCTGACGCCGGCCACGCTGTTGCCGACATCGCTCGTAAAGATAATCTGGCCGGTTCCGCTGAAGTTACCGCTGACGCTAAGGTCATGGATCAGCGCGGCGTGCCCGGGAGACGCGACGGAAAACGCCAGGATCGCGAGAACGGCGAGCGGCCAGAGGCGGGACAACGGCGGCGCAGCCCCAAGCGAACGGGAAAACTGTTGTGCAGTCACGAGGCCCCTCCTCAGTCAGAGTTTCTGATTCGGACTTTCACCAGCCACATCGTACTCCACTCTCGTCCGGTATGCAACCCGAGGTTTCTGTTGTGATCCTCTCGCTACGGTTATGGAAGGCATTTGGCATTTGGTGAGCATTTGGGTGACGGCAAAGGGGGTTGGGTTCGGTTCGCGTGTTCGAAAAACTGCTGCTGGGCGCAGAGCTCGAAGGGACACGCAGCCGTTGCCTGCCTTGATGACGGGTGATCGCACCGATCTACGGCAGGGCGTAGGCGATCAATTCGCCGCCGCCGTTTGCTCCCGTGGTCGTCACGGCGAGCACGATGTACTGCTTACCGTTGTAGAGGTACGTCATCGGCGACCCGGTCTGCTTGCCCGGCAACTCGACATTGCCCGGGATGTCTTCGCCCGTCTCCTTGTCATAGGCGCGGAGCAACGCGACGGTCTCGCCTGCGTCGTTGGTGTGGACTCCCCCGTCGCCGGCGATGACGAACGTCTTGGTCGTCAGCACGCCGATGAACGTTCGGCCGGGCTGACCCAGCCGCGGGAGATCCAGCCCCTTGAGGGCGGGATTGTTCCTGATGTCGTCGGGAGTCGAGCTGTGGGGCTTCTGCCACAGGATCTCGCCGCTCTTCATGTCGTACGCTGTGATGCGGTCGTACGGCGGCTTGATCAGCGGCAACCCTTGGATGGTCGTTCCGGGGCGGCGACGGCGAAATCTTCTCATGGCAGCCGGGTCGCGTCGCATCGCGGAGAAATTGCGCGGAGGCGGGTCGTCGTCGCCGGCCCGGCGCAGCGCGCCCGCCGTATTGTCCGGGCCGGGACGCTTCGCCAGCTCGGCCGGGACGTTCGGCAGAGTAAACACGTTGGTATGCGAGTGAATGTAGAGACGGCCCGTTTCGGGATCGTACGAGCCGCCGGGCCAGTTGGCGCCGCCGACGTCAGCCGGGAGTGTCAGCGTCGCAAGGGGTCCGTTGGGTCGGGCCAGCGCGGGCGGTGTAAAGAGCGGCCCGATCTTGAAGTCCTTGACGAACTCGACCGCCTGCGCCCGCAGGTCCGGCGTGAAGTCGATGAGGTCGTCGATGGAGACGCCCTGTCGGTCAAACGGCGGCGGCTTGGTCGGGAACGGCTGCGTCCGGCTCGTCTTCTCATAGGGCACGTCGGACTGCGGCACCGGGCGCTCTTCGATCGGCCAGATCGGCTCGCCCGTCTCTCGGTTCAACACGAACAGAAACGCCGATTTGGTCGGCTGCGCGAGCGCTTTGATGGTCCGGCCGTCCTTGACCATGTCGTACAAAATGGGCGCGCACGGCAGATCCCAGTCCCACAGCCCGTGGTGAATCGTTTGATAGTGCCACTTGCGCTCCCCGGTCTTGAGGTCGAGCGCCGCCAGGCTTTCGGCAAAGAGGTTGTCGCCCGGCCGGTGGAGCCCGTAGTAATCGGCCGCGGGCATCTCCATCGGCACATACACAAGGCCCAGTTCCAGATCCGCGCTCAGTTGCGCCCACGCGCCTAGATTTCCGTTGCGCTCAGCGGAACCGTCTTCCCACGTGTCGTACCCGAACTCGCCCTTGCGCGGAATGGTGTGGAAGATCCAGAGTCGTTTGCCGGTCCTGACGTCGAAGCCGCGGACATACCCAATCGCGGTCGGCGCGGAACGTTGGGGATTCCCAGCCGCGGAATGGGCGGCGCCGACCACCACGACGTCGCCGGCGACGAACGGGGGAGCGTTGAGGCCGACCACCGACCGCTCCAGGTCGAGGTCCTGGTCGTTGTCCAGCTTCAGATCAACGATGCCGTTGTTGCCGAAGGACTCGACCGGGCGGCCTGTCTCGGCGTTCAACGCGATCAACTGATACCCCGGCGTTACGAACAAGATTCGCCTGTCCCTCCCATCCGGGCTCTCCCAATAAGACACTCCGCGCCCTGAACCTCTGCGCGGAGCATACTGGCCGCGCACGCCCTCGTCGAGGTAGTACATCCACAGCATTTGACCGGTGCCGGGGTTCAACGCGACGACCGAGCGGCTGGTTCCCGCCGTCGTATAGAGAACGCCGTCCACCATCAGCGGCGTGGCCGAAAAAAGTCTTTCCGGGTAAGGTCCGAGGTTGCTCGTTCTCAATCGCCAGGCGACTTGTAGGTCGGCAAAGTTGTCCTTGTTGATCTGGTCCAGCGGGGAGTACCGGAGGCTTGCCAGGTTGCCCCCATATGTTGTCCATTGACTGGCTTCATCCAGAGCCTCCGACGAAGTCGTTGACGGGTCGGCGCCGTCGCTCAGGGCGAGGCTCAACGGAGCATCGCCTGCCGTCAGCCCGTTCGCCTCGAGCACGTAGCTCACGATGTCAACCGTTTCCGCGCTCGAAAGCGAATTGGCGGCCTGCGGCGGCATAGTCGTCTTGATTCGACTTGCGAGGGTGACCAGCGGCTGGCTCGCCCAAACCCTCGTGAAGTTCGGGCCCGCCAGCGGCGGCGCCATTTCGATGCCCAGCAGATTCTCGCCGTGACAGAGGGAGCAACGTTCCGCGTAGAGGCGCTCGCCCCGAGTCGCCTGCTCGGCGGTGAACACGCCGTCGTGAAACGTTGTCGGCCGCTCTGTTTGCGCCGCTGCTGATGAGACGCTCGCCTGAGCGAGCGTCGTCGCGAGTAAAAACCTAAGGACACTTTTCATGGATCAGTCAGCTTTGGCCGGAAGGATTTTGCGGCGCCTGGCTGATGGCGGCCGTGACCTTGGCTTTCAGTTTAAGACGCTGCTTCGCTCCATAGCCGCGGAACCGATGCACGGGGAGTGATTTCGGGTGCAACGTTTTCCGCCGTGCTGTTCCGCCCTGCCACCCCGTTCCTGCTCTTCTCGTCCGCCTTTGGGGGCGTCTCATACGGCGCCGCAGCCTCATTCGGGTTAGCGGCCGGTAGGCGGGTCAACCCTTCTCCCAGGAGCGCAGCTCCGGGAAACGACAAACAGTAAGCCCGCCGTCGAAATGCTTCTCATGCTTTAAGCACGTAGGGCTCGCGATAGTTGCGTGTCAACAGGTTGGTCGCCTCTGGGTCGTTGACGAACTTCGGCCCGGCGTCGAGCGTCAGCGGTCGGCCCACGCGATAGCTGATGTTGGCCAGGTGACACATCCCAGCGCTCAGGTGAGCAATTTCGATCTCATCGGTCAGATCCTTGTAGTTCCTGGACCGACAAGCGTCGAGGAAGTTCTTCATGTGCAGAGTGATCGGATCGTTCTCACTCCCGCGCTGGGTGCGCTCGCCGCGCTCCTCCATGACCAGCTCATTGCTGTCGCCCTTGAAGGCTTGGAACCCGCGGTCGGTCATCGCGGCCCATCCTTCCGAGCCATAGAACAGGTTTCCGACCATCACGTTGAGTGGAGCGCTCGTCTTGGGAGCCGTCGCCCGCAGGGATGGAGCGCCCGCGGCGCCAGGCCGCCGGCGACGCCGCGGCGGCGGTACAGACCCTTCCGTCCCCGTCAGCAATCCTCGGACCTCGAACACCAACTCTCGGTCGTCGAAAACGTAGCTCGCCGTTAGCGTATTCGGTGTCTCCTGGTCGTCGTCATAGGCGAACTTACCGCCATGAGCATAAGCTGTCTTAGGCCAACCCGGTTCCGACATGCCCCATCGTGCGACTCCCATCTGATGCACGCCCTGATTGCAGATATCGCCATTACCCGTGTCCCAAAACCAGTGCCAGTTGTACGCGAACCTGAGCTCGTTGAAGGGTCGCAGCGGTGCCGGCCCTAGGAACATATCCCAGTTCAGGCCCGGCGGCGTCGGCGTATCCGGCTTCTTGCCAATCGATCGCCGGCGCTTGTAACACAGCCCCCTGGACTGGTGAATCTTCCCGATCAACCCGCCCTGCAAAGCCTCGATGGCCCTCATCTTGAACGGAGTACTGCGGTGTTGGGAGCCTACCTGCAGCATGCGCTTGGTGTCTCGCGCGACTCGGATCATCGTCTCGCCCTCGGAGATGTTGTGGGCAGCTGGCTTCTCACCGTACACGTCTTTGCCTGCCTTCATCGCCCAGACCGCCGCCAGCATATGCCAATGATTCGGCGTGGCGATTGTCACGGCGTCGACATTGGCGTCGGCGAAGACGTCTCGCATGTCCTCGAACTCGCTCGCCTTCTCGCCGGTCAATTTTCGCAAGGTCGCCTGCGCGCGCTCGCGCCCCTCCTGGTTCACGTCGCACAAACCCGCGACACGGACCCCCGGCATCTGAGCCAAGGTGAGGACATGGTCCCCGCCGCGCCCGCCGAGTCCCACGATTGAGACGTTGACCCGGTCGTTTGCGCCCCAGACCTGCATGGCCGAAGCAGCTGTCGCCGCTCCCATGAAGAACCGTCGAGTTGTAGCAGTGGACATGTGAATCACTCCGTTTTGCAGCGCGCTGGAACCAAGACGTCGGTATGATACGTCGACCCGTTTCTGTCCAAACTAGGCGAACCAGGCCAGTCGGCGGTTACGGGCTTCGTCTCAAGAGGCCGAGCGGATCTAGATCCGCTCGGCCCGGCGGCGCGTGACAGCTGTCCCCAAGGGCGTACGGAGTGATATCGTAAACGGACAATTTAGTGAGGCAACCGATGACCCGTCGACACCTGCTGAGTGGAGCTGCCGCTATGCTCGCTCGTCCTACTGCACGAGGCGCTGAAAACACGAAGGCTCTTCCCCTCTGCGCGTTCTCCAAGCACTTCCAATGGACCGAACCCAAGGAAGCGATTGAGACCATTGCATCGCTCGGCTACGACGGAGTCGACCTCACAGTGCGACGTCGCGGTCACGTCGATCCGGCGCGCGTGGCGGATGAGCTGCCGCGCTTCGTGGAGGCGATCCGCGGCGCCGGTCTCGATGTTCCCATGATCACCAGCGGAATCCGCGACATGCAGACGCCACACGCCGAAGAAGTGATCAAGACGATCGCCTCGTTGGGAATCCGACGCTACCGCTGGGGCACATTCCGCTACGTTGGCGACCGCAGCATCCCGGACCAGCTCGCGGAGATCAGTCCTCGTATTCGGGAGTTGGCCGCCGTTAACAAGCAATACGGCGTTTGCGCGATGTATCACACGCACTCGGGCCCTGGCCGAGTGGGCGCCTCCTTCTGGGACATCTACCACCTGCTGAAAGACCTCGACACAGACTCTGTTTCGGTCAACTTCGACGTCGGGCACGCCACGATCGAGGGCGGCCTCGGCGGATGGGTTAACAGCACCCGGCTACTCTTGCCCTACAGCCGTGGCATCGCCGTGAAAGACTTCGCTTGGGACAAGAACGAAGAGGGCCAGTGGCGACCCCGCTGGTGTCCGTTGGGTGAGGGCATGGTCAATTTCAAGCAATACTTCGCGATGCTGAAGAGCGCCGCTTTTTCCGGGCCGCTGCAACTTCACATGGAGTACCACGAGCTGGGCGGAGCCGACAAGGGCCGAAGTCAGCTCACGGCTCCCAAATCGCAGGTGCTCCATCTCATGCGACAGGACATCGAGACACTGAGGCGCATGCTTCGCGACGCGGAACTGGCATGAGCATCAGGGCTGGCTCCGGCGTTTTGCGATAGTCCTTCGTTTGTTCAAATAACTGACTATAAACGAGTTGAAGGCGTCGATTCCGAAGCTGTAGCGCCCTGTCGAACCGTACACGCCTGACCAAGAACGCTCCTCAATACCGTCAAGCCGACCCCGATCCCTGGCCCAGATCAAGGAGGGCTGAGCTCAACCTGATCCGCCAATCGCACGACGCCCGCCGTCCCGTCGACCTCGACCATCTGCCCGTCGCGCAGCTTCTTCGTCAGCCTATCGATCCCCACAACGCAGGGCTTGCCGTACTCGCGCGCCACGACCGCTCCGTGTTGCAGCGTCCCGCCCACCTCGAGCACCACGGCCGAGGCGGCGACGAATAGCGGCGTCCATCCAGGATCGGTCGTATAGGCAACGAGCACGTCTCCTTTTTCGACAGTCTTCTCGTGAGGGTCTCGCAGCAGCTTTACCGGCCCTGTCGCCCGACCGGGAGAGACAGCCATGCCGCGCAGCTCTCCCTGTTTTTCCTCCTCGGGCGCCGGCCTAAGGATGCGCCCGCGCGAGTCGATGACTCCCGGGAACTCCCTGACCTGAGCCTTGAGGATCTTGAGAAAACGCGTGCGCTCCTCGCGGATCTCGCGCAGGTCGAGCGAGGGATCGGCGACGGATTTTTCAACGTCCTCGAAGGTGAGGCTAAAGACATCTTCGGCGCGGTCAAGACGTCCCGCCTCGACCAACCGCCGGCCCTCGGTCAGAGCCCGTTTGCGAACGGCGGAATAGAAAAGAAGATTGTGGTGCTTGGGCGTGTCGCGCGTTCCGGCAAAGAGCTCAACGATGCGATGCAGCCGCCCGAGCAGCCAGCGTCGCGTCGGGCCCAGTCGGCGCAGCAACTCTTCATAGGCTTGGCGCCGCTCCTCAACCAGACGCTGGTGCGCTGCTTCGGGATCGAAGCCGCCCTCCTCGCCCATGAATGACACCTGACGCAGCACGACTTCGGGCGCATCGGCGTAGCGCGGGCACGCCAGGTCCATTTCCAGCGGCCCTCGAAACCCGTACTTGGCGACGAAATCGTCCCAGGCCGCGAGAAACTCGGGCGGCATCTCGCGCCTCTTGACGCGCTCGGTAAGCCGCTCCAGATCTTCAAAGTCGGAGCGATCCAGCAGCTTCGCCAGGCGCGACATGCCGGCGCTCATCTCGACGACGATATTCCCCGGCAGACCGAGCTTGAGCTTTTGGGCCAACGCTTTGTTCCTAGCCGGCTTCTTCCCGACGACAAAGTCGATCAGCCCCACCGCGATCAACCCCGCGCTCAGCGCCGGCATTGGCACGCCGAGCAAGTACTGCGTCGCGTCGGCGAGGTAGGTTCGCCGAAACTCGTTGAACGGCAATTCGTAATTGATGTGTTCCGCGTAGCGGCGCTCGAAGGCCTCGAACCGCCGTTGATAGATTCGATGCTCGCGTTCGGGCTGCCGCATATCCCGCAATGTGGCCGCGAAGAAACCGCGCAACCGCCACGCTACGGCGGCGGTGAGCCAGATCGTCCCCAAGCCCCACCACGAAGGCCGCGTCGGCGCCCGGTAGCGCTCCGAATCGACGGCGGCCAGGGTTCGCGACATCAGTATGTCTGTCGCGGTCGTGCCTTTCGCCAGGGTCTTGGGGCTTGCCGTCCACAGCACGCCCGAAAGGTTCTGATACATCCGTCCGCCGGCGAAGAACCACATAGCTTCCTCGGGGGCGGCGTCGAAGTCTTTGGGGCCGAGGAACGCCTCGATGACGCTCGAGATGCTCTCACGCATCCAATCGAGTCCCATCGGAGAGATGGGCGCGTTGATCGTCAATCCCTTCGACAGTGCGGCGTCGGCGTAAAGTGTTCTGCGTTCGCCGGGCCTAGTGGTCATCTCCGGCGGCAGCGGTACGTAGGCAGTGATCGGCCGCGCCTGCAACACCTGGAGCCGCCCCTCGGCGTAGGCCCACTCCACATCGACCGGCTTGCCGAAAAGCTCCTCGATGCGACAGATCGTCTCGGTGATCTCGGCGAGGCGTGCGTCGTCGAGGCTGAGTTCGGACGCGCTTTCGCCTTCGCTCTCAACCGTGCCGCCGCCGGGGCCGAGGCGGACGGCAATCTGCTTGGCGCCGAGCGTTCTCTCGATAACGCGCCGGCGGACTTTGTCGACCACGAAGTGATCAGGAGAGACAAGCCCGGCAACAACGGTTTCGCCTAGCCCCCAGGAGGCGTCGATGACGGCTTCATCGTAGTCGTTGGTAATCGGGTTGAGCGAAAAAGCGACGCCCGAAACTTCGCTGTCGAGCTGGCGCTGCACGATGACGGCGATACTCGGCGCGAACGGATCGAAGCCCTGCTCCTGTTTGTAGACTAGGACACGCTCGTCGAGGCTCGAGGCGAAGCAGCGCCGCACCGCATCTTCGAGATCCTCGGGACGTACTCCGAGCCGTGTCTCGTAGCCGCCGGCGAAAGAAGCCGAGGCCAGATCTTCCTCGGGCGAAGAGGAGCGAACCGCGCACAACTCGCCGCCGTTCGCCGACGCTAGGAGATCACGCACGTCGCCGAGGCTCTTTCTCTGTAGCTCGGTGAGCTCGCAGCCGAGCGCAAGCTCTTTCAGCTCGCCGCAGAGATCCGTCCATTGCGAGCGGTCGCCGTCGCGCACCCCGCTCCAAGTCGCCGAGGAAGTGATCTCGTCAAACCAGGGGATGAAGAGATCGGCAGGCAGCACTGCGCCGGGCGGAACGGGCAGCCCGGCCGCGCTCATCCGAATCAGCGAATGAGCCTTGCCGCCGACCTGCGAAAGGCTCGCCTGCTCGGATCCAGGAAAGGGGACGATCCGAGCCATTGGATACTGTTACTCCCAGCGGAAGACCGTCGCCGAGATCGCGCTGCAAAGTACGAAGTTCAGACAGAGTGCCCCGACGTCGTCGTAGTGCTGCGACCAAGCGGCTCCACCCCAAATGCCCGACAACAGCGACACGGCATGGGTTACCGGGAGCGCGCCGCTCAGCATGCGCCAAGGCGGCGGCAGGGCGTCGATCGGCATGAATAGCCCGGAGACCGCGAGCATGGGGAAGAAAATCGCGCTTGCGATCGGCCGAGCGAACCGCGCGGTAGGGACGACGCTCGCGATGATGAACCCGACCGAGATAATGCTCAGCGTACTGACCAGCAGCGCGCCGCCGAAGCTCAACAGATTCACATCGAGCGCCCCCGGGTAATAGCTCTTGCCCGCCAATAACAGCAGGCCCAGCGAGACGACCGTCAACATCAGCTTGACCACGACGTGGGCTCCGAGAATCGTCACTGGCGTCAAGGGCGTAGCGCGAAGGCGCTTGAGAATTCCGCCTTCGCGATAGATCGAGATAATCGCGGTGAGCGCAGTAACGGCGCTCAGGGCGATAAATATCGTGGCGAAGACTGCCGGCCGGCTGGCCAACTCCGGGCTCGCCGCAGGGCCCCCCTCCTCGACATCGAGCGCTCGACTGAAAAGCAGAAACAGGATTACCGGGACGCCGATACTCCCGATTACGCCCATCGGCTCGCGCACAAAGATCTTAGTCTCGACCCAACTCAGCTTCCAGAATCCTTTCAGCATCTCGCCTTAGTCTCGTATTCCGTGCCCGGTCAGCTTCAGAAAGACATCCTCGAGAGTCGGCACGATTGTCCGAAAGTCTTTGATGCGAAGCTGCTGCTGTGAGACGAAACGTATGATGTCCGTGACGAAGTCATCCCCAACGCCGCTCACTGTGTGAGCGAGGCCCTCGCTGCTGATCGACTTGGCGCCCGGAATGCGCCCGAGCAACTCGCTGACGCCTTCCCTATCGCAGGAAAAGACGACGGCTCGCTGCGGACAATGCTTCCTCACCAATGAGGCAGGGCTGCCAATCTCGATGATTCGTCCGTGTTCGATGATGGCGACCCGGTCGCACAACCGCTCGGCTTCCTCCATTAGGTGCGTCGTCAAGAACACCGTCATGCCGCGGTTTTTGAGGTCGGTCACCAAGCCCCAAATCGCTCGGCGTGCTTGAGGATCGAGGCCCGTAGTGAGCTCATCAAGGAAGATGACCTCGGGGTCATGGATCAGAGCCAAGGCGATAAACACACGCTGCTTTTGGCCGCCTGAGAGTGTCATGAACCAGGCGTTGCGCTTTTCGGCCAACCCAAGCCGCTCAACGAGTGCGTCCGTATCCACGTTGCGCGAGTAAAGAGAGGACCAAAGGTCGATCGCCTCCCAGACCTTGATCCGCTTCTGGAGTTGGGCCTCTTGTAACTGGATGCCGATGCGATTTTGTAGCGCATGTGCGTCCCGGCGCGGATCCATCCCAAGAACCGAAATGGCGCCGCTGTCGGGTTTCCGGATACCCTCCACGCACTCCATCGTCGTAGTTTTCCCGGCGCCGTTCGGCCCAATGAGGCCAAAGATCTCTCCCTCGACGACGGCAAGCGACACGTCGTCGACGGCCAAGGAACCGCCGTACGACTTTCGAAGACTCGATACTTCAATGACCGTTGTTGACGCCATGGGTCGGCCTCTAGTGATGGCACTCCGGCTGCTTCGAAGTCAACCGGTATGAAGATCGGCGCTACCGCCGCTGGCACTTCGGACAGAAGTGCGTGCTGCGGCTTGCGATCACTGTTTGGCGGATCGGGCCGCCGCATTACGGCAGGCCTCGCCGGTCTTGCCGTACGGATGTTCCGGGACAAGTCCACAAGGCGCGGGTTCGCGCTAGCGCCTCCCGCCAGTCCTGGCCCCGGCTGACCTTCTTCCAGCGGCCCAGATCCAGCAGCCGCATGCCGGCTCGGGCGGCGTGCTCCCGTTGACCTGCCCCCAAAGTTGGTCCACGTAGATGTTAGTCCATTGGGCTGGACGAACATGTTTAAGCAGCGTCGTGGAGTTCGCGTCGAGCGAACTGCAAGGGCGTCCGATAGGGGAGCGAGCTGATGCGGTTTGCTCGCCGCAACCACCCGTGCGAGTCGTGTCATCGTGTTGTCAGTCGCGAGACTCCGCCCGTCACTGACTTGCCGGCTGAGTCCGGCTGCCAAACTCGCTGCCTCCCAGATACATCTTGAGAGACTTAGCCCCCCAGAATGGGACCTGTACCAAAACGCTGTGGATCAATCGATAGGCGCGGCCCTTTTGGCCGCGGCTTTCTTCTAGGACCGTAACGATATGGCTGCCCATCTCAAGACTCAGGCGGAATTCACCATTTGCCCCCACCCGGACATCGCTGATCGACGCAGAACGGGTGCTGGAAAGCGGAGAGCTGCGAATCCAAAGCGTGCGCTGTCGAACCCTGGGCCCCAGCACAACCCCGCCAACATGGGCAAGAGGGACCTTAGATGTGGGGTCATCCCAATGAAACAAGCCAGGCGGCCTCTTCACCATGCCCATCCGAACATAGATCTTGGTGCCCATGACTCTCACCTCTCTTTGAGTGGTTATGTATGATGGGTGCGTGAACTCGAACCGGTATAAGCCGCGCCGCAACGCGACCTCGGTCTCATCTGAAACGAGAAACGTACCGACTCCAAATTTGAGCTGGTCTTCTTTCGAAGCAACCTCGGTTAAGGCCTCGAAATGCAGGCTCGCATCGGCGATCGCCTCTCCTGTCACTGCATCTTCAACGATCACGACAACGGGCATTGTCATCGACAACGTCTGCGCCCGTAACGGCAACGTCGGAATGCACAAGGACACGCTTGCAGCCGCTGCTGCGGCAAGAAGCGGACCCACAGTACACCTGCTTGATCGCACTGGTTATTTCCTCACTTTCGGCATTCGAGAGATCTGAGAGATCTGGGACGCGTTCACAATTCACACGGACGCGCCCTTGGCCGTCGGTCTCGGCCTGGGACGAAGGCGGCACGGCGGTCTTCCCGCTCTCTAGTCCAGCGCGTTCACAGACGATTCGTAGCCCCAGGCTGTGCTCGGCATAGGTAGCGTCTACCAATTTGACGGCACCGATTGAGTTCAGATAGTTTTTGGGAAAACAACAGAAAAGGGTCATGCTTCCGCAGGCCCGCCGGAGCTACAAGGGCCGGCCGAAGGTCATCCGTTCGACGATCCCAGGCACGGCTGGCCAAGCTTCGACCGTTAGGGCCCCGTTGCTATCGCCGCTGGCACTTCGGACAGAAGTGCGTGCTGCGACTCGCGATTACCGTTCGGCGGATCGGGCCGCTGCATTTTCGGCAGGCTTCTCCGGTCTTGCCGTAGACCTGCGTCTGGAGCTGGAAGTAGCCCTCGGAGCCCTGGCTATTGACGTAGTTGTTGACGGTAGAGCCGCCGGCGGCGATGGCGCTTTGCAGAGTCTCCTGAATCGCAGCGTGTAGCCGCTTCGCGCGAACCGGCCCGACGTGGGCGGTGTCCGCGCGCGGGTGAATGCCGGCACGGAACAGCGATTCGTCAACGTAGATATTGCCCAGCCCGCGCAGAAACTCCTGGTTCAAGAGCACGGCCTTGATCTGGGCCGAACGAGCCCGGAGGTGTTCAGTAAACTTGTCGACAGAAATCTCGAGCGGCTCCGGCCCCAGCTCACGCAGCCGCGGCGGAAGCTCCTCCGCCCATTGCCACTTTCCGAACTTTCGAATGTCGTTGAAGATCAGCGTTGGGCCGCCCTGAAGCGAAAGCACCGCCCGGGTGAAGGGCCCGGGCTCAACGTCGATCAAGAAGTTTCCCGTCATCCTCAGATGAACGACAAGGACCGAAGTATCGCGTCTGCGCGCTAGGTCGAAGACGATGTATTTGCCCCAACGGCGTAGCCCTCTGATACGTTGGCCGGCGAGATTCGAGGCGGTCTCGTCGGGGTCGCCCACGGCGGTGCGCGGCCAAAAGAACTCAGCCGACTGGATGCGGCGGCCTTCGACGTGAGGCCGTAGCCCGCGTACGATCGTTTCGACCTCGGGCAACTCCGGCACGAGGTTACTCCCACTCGATCGTCGAGGGAGGCTTGTGCGAGACGTCGTAGAAGACCGCGTCGACGCCGTCGAGCTTGCGCAGCCGTTTGGCTAACCCTTCAAGCTTTTCGGGTGAGAGTCGCGCGACCTCCGCCGTCATGCCGTCGACGGAGGTGATCGGTCGCAACGCAATCGTCTCGCCGCCGTTGCGGGTGAACGGCAGCAGCACTACCGGACATTGCCACACGCGAGCGTATAGCTTTTCTCCGTGGAGGAATTCGCTCACTAGACGATCCGCCTCCTGGAGCAGGGCGACTCGTTTGGGCGTAATCGTGGCGCGGCGAATCGTCCACTCGGTGGGCTTGATGCGCCTGGGCGCAATGGAGAAAACGATGCGATTCGTTTGGCGGTAGCGGTTGGTAATCTCGGTCGCTGCAGGCAACAACTTCTTGTAGTCAAACGGCCCGCCGTGCAGCACCGTCAGCTTAGCGTAGCTGCGCTCGTCGCCCTGTACGCCGACTGAACGCAGAGGCAACAAGAACGCACGCAGCTTCGCCCGGCGAGCCGCAGCGGCGATCTCGGCGTCCTCCTCGGGACGCTGCGTCTTCCCGGAGCAGAGGCAACGAATCGCGAGTCCCGGCCCCGGAAACGGGTGCCGGTCGATAAGCTTCCGCGGCAGCCCGAGCGCGCGGCCCAACACCCGCACTTCGTCCTTGTAGAACTCCGCCAGCGGCTCGAGGATGCGGCCTTCGGCGATCAGCTCTTGGATGCGCTCGACGCGGTTGTGATGGGTCTTGATCAGCGCGGCTTCCTTAGTGCCTCCGGACTCGATGGTGTCGGGATAGATCGTCCCCTGTCCCAACAGCCAATCATGGCCCTGATGCTCTTCTCGTTCGACGATCTCGTCTTGCACTTCAACGAAAGTGCGTCCTATGATGGCGCGCTTTTCTTCCGGGTCGACCACGCCGCGCAGCGCGCCTAGGAACTTTTTCCGAGAGACGGCTGTTTCGAGATTCCCTAGGCCCAGCTTGCGAAATGCCTCTTCGATCGTTTCGGTCTCGCCTTGGCGCATCAAGCCGGTATCGACGTAGACGCTATGCACCGCCTCCGGGCCCAGTGCGCGAACCGTAAGGGCGTAGGCGACAGTGGAATCGACGCCGCCGCTGAGGAAAAACAAAACTCTTCGTCCGTGCGCCTCGCGCCGAATCCTGCGCTCGAGTTGGGTGATACGGTCTTCGGGATGCCAGTCGCGACTACAACCGCAGACGCGCACGACGAAGTTCTTCAGGATCTCCGAGCCGTACTTCGAATGGATGACCTCGGGATGAAATTGCAGGCCGAAGAAACCCCGCGCGGCGTCGCCCATTGCGGCGGCCTCGCAGCTTGCCGTGTCGGCCAGGCTCTCGAAACCATCAGGGAGTTGCGCGACGTGATCGCCGTGGCTCATCCAAACGCGTTGGCGTTTGGGCAGACCGGCAAAAAGCGGCTCCGAGCGCCGCACACGCAGCTCGGCGCGGCCAAATTCGTGCGTGCTCCCGCGTTCAACGACGCCGCCAAGCCCACCGGCCATCAGGTGATGTCCGTAGCAGATGCCGAGGATCGGCTTGTTGATCCGAAACAAGCCGCGTGCGGCCTGCGGGCTGCCCTCGGCGTAGATGCTGGCCGGGCCGCCCGAAATGATTGCTCCGCGATAGGAACGCAGCTTCGACGGCGCGACGTCGAGCGGCAGAATCTCGGCGTAGACGCCGAGTTCACGGACCTTGCGGGCGATCAGGTGGCAGTACTGCCCGCCCGAGTCCAATACGACTATTTTTTCCATGTAACGGGGTTCGGCTTGTGCCGAGATCGCCGCAAATGCCTGCAAAACAAGGCATTCGAGCGAGATTCTAGTATATCATTGAGATGTTGTGATCTCTGCCGCCGTACTCGAAGAATTACGCCAGGTCGTCGGCCCGCGCGCCGTGTTGGACCGCAGTCAAGATTTGTTGCTTTACGAGTACGACGGCAGCGTCGACACCTCTCGTCCGGAGGCTGTCGTATTTCCTAGCGCGACAGAGGAGGTTGTCGAGATCGTCAAGATCGCAGCTCGTCACAAACTCCCGCTGGTCGGCCGCGGCGCGGGCACGGGCCTAAGCGGCGGCGTCATCCCGCTCGAGGGCGGCGTGATGATCGGCTTCAGCCGGATGAACAAGATTCTCGAGATCGACTACGACAACGAGTGCGCCGTGGTGCAGCCAGGCGTAGTGAACCTCGACATCACCACCGCCGTACAAGGCGAAGGCTATTACTATGCGCCGGACCCCTCGAGCCAGAAAGCCTGCACCATCGGCGGCAATGTCTGCGAAAACGCGGGCGGTCCTCACACTCTCGCCTACGGGGTTACGACCAACCATGTGCTCGGAATCGAGGCGGTGCTGCCCGACGGAACCGTGATCGAATGCGGCGCCAAGACGCCCGATCCTCCGGGATACGATCTGCGTGGCCTGTTGACGGGTTCGGAAGGCACGATGGTGCTCGTCACCAAAGTGATCGTGCGGCTTATGCGCGCTCCCGAAAAGGTCAAGACGTTGTTGGCGATCTACAACAAGCCCGAGCATGCGGCCGATACAGTGGCCGGGATGACGGCGCGCGCGATTATTCCGGCCGCGGTCGAGATGCTGGACGGCATTTTGCTGCGGCTCGTAGAAGAGGCCTGCCAAGCCGGCTACCCGCTCGATGCCGATGCCGTGCTGCTGATCGAGCTCGAGGGTATTGCCGAGGAGGTTGACGAACAACTCCCTCAGGTGGTCGAGGTCTGTGAGCAGTGCGGCGCGCGCGAGGTGCGGGTGGCCAAGTCGGAGGCCGAGCGCGCTGCTTTGTGGAAAGGCCGCAAGAACGCTTTCGGCGCGATCGGCCGCGCCACGCCGACCTACTACGTCCAAGACGGCGTGGTGCCGAGGACGCGCATCGCCGATACTTTGCGCTTTATCTACAAGACCGCGGAGAAGTACGATCTCACCATCAGCAACATCTTCCACGCGGGCGACGGCAACATGCATCCGCTGATCATGTTCGACGGACGTAAGCCGGGTGAGCTCGAGAAGACCAAGAAAGCGGGCGCGGAGATCCTCACCTATTGCGTGGAGGCGGGCGGCGCAATCACAGGTGAGCACGGCGTCGGGATGGAGAAGAACGAGCTGATGCCGCTGATGTTCAGCCCCGAAAGTCTGGAGATGATGGAGAAGCTGATCGAGGTTTTCAACCCGGATCGGAGGCTCAACCCGGGCAAGGTGCTGCCCACTGGGAAGGGCTGTATGGAAGTGCGTCCAGTGCCGCCGGCGCACCAGAAGGTCATCTGGTAAAGCGCTTCTGGGAAGGCGGCGTCAGCGGATCGCGCTACATCAGGCCGAATTGCTCGAAGGCCTGAACGGCGCTCATTCCGCCTTCCATCGCCGTACGCACGAGCTTCTCGCCCCGTGCTTTTTCGAGCGCCCGCACGAGCGCTTCTTCCTCTGCTTCCCGCGGAATGACGAGCACGCCATCGACGTCGCCGAAGATCAGATCGCCGGGCGAGATACGCACTCCCTCGATCTCGATCGGCGTTCGGAAGTCGAGGACCTTACCGCGCGGCCCTTGGTCCTGCGCATAGGATCCTAGGCAGAACGTCGGAAACTTGAGATCAAGAATCCCCTGCGTATCGCGGGCGTAACCGTCAAAGACGGCTCCGGCGGCCTTGAGCTTTTGAGCTCGAATGCTCATCAGCTCGCCCCACAAGGCGTAGCGCGGCGAAGCGCCGGTGCAGACGTAGACCTCGTCGGCCTTAAGGTCATCGAGGGCTTCGAGCAGCAACCCGAACGGCTTCTTTGTCAGAGGGCCGCCCGCGCCGGCGGATACCTCGACGAAGCAATCAGTTTCGAGCACCGGCATGGCGCGTCCGAGAACGATCATTTCGGGCGACAGCGGACGGATCGTCGGCGGTAGGAACTGATGGTAGATCTCCATCTTGTCCATCACGTCGCCGATGACGGCGGTGAATAGTTCGCTGCGCATCAACCGAAACAGTTCTTGATCGTCTTTCCAAAGCTCTGGCATTTCGCGCTATTGTCGCGCGGAAGCAATGGCCGGCGCTAGCCTTGGGCGGACCTTTGCTAAAGTGAGCTGATTGCGATGATGCAAGCGTTGCTGCCGTTCGAGAGCGTCGAAGAGATGTTCGAGAGGGTCTTTCGACGTCTCAAGCCGCGGACCGATCCGCCCCAGTTCCAGGTTCGTTTCTATCCCTACGCGAATCTTGATTCGACGATTCGCCTTGATCGCGGCCATTCTCGCGTTCGCGTGCGGATGAGCGATCAACTCGAAGCCGCTCCGTTCCACGTGCACGAGGCGTTGGCTTGGGTGCTGCTGGCCAAACTCTATAAGAAGCCGGTCCCCGATGAGCACAACCGCGCCTATAGGGACTTCGTACAACGGGATGAGGTGCGCCTACGGGCGCGGGAAGTTCGCCGTGCGCGTGGCCGCAAGCACCTGCGCCCGCCGCGCGGGAGCCGGCACGATCTGAACGCGATGTTCGACGAGCTCAATCTGCGCTTTTTCCGGGGAGCGTTGCCCAAGCCGACCATCGGATGGAGCCCGCGCGCCTCCAAACGGCTTCTGGGGCACTGGGATTCAGCGCACGAAGCGATCGTTATTAGCCGCGCTCTCGACCGCGAGAACACCCCGCGCTTCGTCGTCGAATATGTGCTCTACCACGAGATGCTGCACGTCAAGCATCCGGCCGTCTACCGGGCCGAACGCCGCTGCGTGCATACGCCCGAGTTTAAGCGCGAAGAACGGCTCTTTCCTCGCTACGAAGAAGCGAATCGATTCCTGCGGAAACTCTGAGAGAAGATGCGGCGTTACTTCCGGCTCTTGACACAGTACTTTATTCAGTACTGTAAAGTGCGACTCGCCTATCGGGGCGACATGGTCGTATCGGTAGCGACGACGTTAGTCGCTACAGTATTCGGCATCGGGCTTGTCTATCTTCTTTTTCGACGTGCGCCGGAGCTTGCCGGCTGGAGCTTCCACGAGATTCTGTTTCTCTATGGCTTTGGGCTGATCCCGTTGGCGCTGTTTAATACCGTCAGCGTCAATCTCTACCACTTCGGCGAAGCCTATATTGTCGAAGGTAAGTTCGACCGCGTGCTACTGCGACCTGTGCATTCCTTGTTCCAGGTGATGAACGAGCAATTCCGACTCGAGGCGTTGGCCGACGTCGCGGTGGGCCTCTTGGTTCTGGCCTACGCCGCGTCGAAGCTCGAAATGAATATCGGTCTGCGCGAAGTCGCGTTGGGGGGCATGGCCGCCGTGTGTGGATTCACGGTGTACATGGGAGTTTTTCTGGCGTTGACTACGGTTTCATTCTGGGTGGAGGATCGAGTCGGCTTGATTCCGCCGGTATACAACATGCTGAGCTTCGGGCGCTATCCGCTCGATATCTATAACCCGTTCATTCGATTCTTGCTGAGCTGGGTGATACCGTTCGGCTTCGCGGCATTCTACCCCTCGGCGAAGCTGCTTGGCCACTCCGAGTACGACTGGTATTTCCTGATGTTGCCCGTCGTCGCCGCGGCGTCGTTGACGGGCGCTATTCTGCTCTGGAATCGCGGCGTTCAGAACTACGCCAGCACCGGTTCCTAGGGTTGAGGCTTCGGAGCGAGAACGGGAGCGCGACTTAGGTTCGCTTCTTCAGCCGTCGCCGTGTCGCCAAGGCTACAAGGCCGGCGCTGAGCAGGAACAGGGTCCCGGGCTCGGGAACGGAAGCATCCTCGCCGGTGATTGCGAATGCGCTGTCGAAATTGACGCCGCCGAACGTCTGACCGGCCTGGAACCAGGCGGGGCCAAGCCCGAAAGCAGCGCCTGGATTGCGAGCCGCTGCCTGATCGCCGACGACGCCCCCGAGGGCGCCCTGGTGGAACTCTTGACCGAAAACTCCAAAATCTGCGATTGGCGTCAATCCAAACCAGTAGTCTCCCGCAGCTAGAATCAATGCCAGGCTGGCAATATCAGCGGTCATTTCAATGAGTCCGTCGCCGTTCACAATTGTTGATACGGTCACTGTCGTTCCGCCTGTCGGGTCGTCGGTTCCCAAAGGCAAGCCTGAGCCATCGTCGTTGAAGATGTTCAGGCGGGCCGTAGTCACGCCTGTCCAGGCGCCGCCATTGTTGTTGGTGTACCAAGTCGTGATTGAACTAAGAGACACTGCGGAAGTGAACGTGGCGTCATTCACCATATAGGTGCTGAAAGCCGGAAAGTCACCAAATTCTTGGTCAACGAAATTTTGTTGACTTGGATCGGCAAGTTGTTCCCACAGAGTGGCCCCCGAGGCGAAAGAAGGGATCAGAAGGCACCCGACAAACAATATCAAGCCGAGTCGAACTACAGTCTGTTTCTTGTCTTTTAGCAGCATGTTATTAAGTTAGGTTTTCAGACTCTCTAATCCAACACTAACATGCATCATACGCGCCGGCTAGATGGTGCATGCAAACCAATGGATATGGATGTTAGTCCGGCAGTAATATGTCAATATGGTCTATACTGATATTACCGACGGTGCGCTCCTCTCCGGTTTATGCAGGCGACTGCCTCAGTCTTCGATGTGCTTGAAGTAGAAGTGATCGAACGGGTATTTTCTTCGAGTATTGCCGTACTCGTAGATATGGGAATCTGAGGAGGCGATTCTAGAAACGCCTCGGCCATCGCCGTCGCATTGTGTCGGCGTGTTGGCCGGCGACCGTGCTGTTAGTTTGAGTGCGGCTTTCTACTGGAAAAATAGGAAGCTGAACATGATACCGAGCGCGACAACCCAGAGCATTCCAATCGCAAAGTAGACGAAGTACATCTGCGATCTCAGCGCGCGAACTTCGTTGCGGTTCAGGCCGCCGGCAACCGCCGCGCTGATGGTCTCCATGGCTCCGGAATCCATATTGGACCCGCCGCTCGCGGTGTTCTTGGATGAGGCTTCAAGAGCCTGAACCTGCATGCGAAGCTCGCCGATCTCTTCGAGCGTGCTGCGAGCCCACTGGCCCCAGCGCTCGGTTTCTTGTTCCGACCCTGGGGCTGCCGCGGCGGATTCCGCTAACTCCGAGAGACGGGCCTCAAAGGAGTTGAGGCGCTCCCCCAGATCTGTGTCTGCTCCTGAGGATACGCCCGCCTCCTCGAGTGAGCGGATGCGCTGCCAGATGCCCTCCACCTCAACCGACCCGGATCCGCCTTCCACTGCCTGCGACTCCAGGCGCTCGAGCCGGGTAGAGAACTCGGCCTTCAGCGGATCAGTGACCGGCTCGTGGAGCGTAGTCTCCAGGCCGTCCAGACGGGCGACTAGAGCGTCAACGGTCGGTACGAGATCGCTCTCCGAGTTGGCGTCGAGCTCGTGACTCTCCAGTTTCTCTAGGCGCGCCGTGAGACTATCGATGTTCTCGGCGAGCTCCGACGAGCCGCCTTGGTTGGGGCTCACGCCGGCGATCTCGATCACCGCTAGGCGCTGAACCAGTTCTGAGATACGCGGGTCCGGAGCGGCCTGCCCTTCCGGGCGCGATTCAATCTCGCCGAGGCGAGAAGTGATTTCCGCGACGCTCGTCGACAGCGAATCGACTCGTTCGTCGGGCTTTGTTTCGCCGGCTCCCGCTTCGATCGCCGCGACACGGCTTTCAAGAGCCTCTGATCCGGATTCTGTGCGTAGGCTGCTGAGGTCGGTTTCGAGAACCGTGAGTCGACGGACGGTTTCATCCAAGCGCGGATCCGGCGTCGACTCTGCATCGGAAGCTGCGGCCTCCAATCGTTCTCGCACCTCTTCGAGCTTGGAGTTGACGTACTCAGCGGACGCCGCTTCCACGGCGGCCGCTTCAACGGCTTCGAGACGCTCGCGAATCTCTTCGGTCGCCGAGTTGGATTCGGCCGCTTTCTCCGAGGCGATCTGCTCCGTCTTGGTCTCGATATTCTCAAGCCGCTCGGCGAGGTTGTCGACGCGAGGATCGCTGGCGGGCTCGGCAACACGGCCTTCCATCAGACCCAGCCGACTGGTCAGATCCTCGAGGCCTGCCGTCGCCGATGATTGTGCGACGCTATCTTCCAGAGCGTTGATTCGGGAAGAGACTTCTTCGAAGCGAGCCGCATCGGGGCGCTGGTCTAGCTCTGCCTCGATTCGCCCAACGCTTTCGGCGGCGGCTTCAAAGCCGCGCGACTTGAGCTCGAGCTCGACGATTTGCTCGGCGAGATCACCGATCCGCGGATCTTCCGCCGGCGCAGCGACCCTGTCTTCCACGGACTCGACTCGCGTGGCAAGCTCGTCCAGGCGAGGGTCTTGCTCCGCTGGCGCCGCCGCACTCTCTTCGAGACCCTTTAGGCGGCCCTCTAGTTCCTCGACGCGGGGATCCGCTTGGGGCGGGATCTCCGACGTCTTCTCCAGCTCTTCAACCCGGGCGGTCAACTCACCGACGCGCGGGTCGTCCGCAGGCTGTTTCGCCGCTTCGCTCTCCACACGCTCGACGCGCGCGGTGACTTCTTCGAGGCGGTCGGGCCCGACGGCGTCTCTCGACTTCTCCTCGATCTGCTCGACTTTTGCCGATAGCTCCGCGATAAGCTCCTGCGAGGCCTGGCGCGACTGCTGCGCGTACTCTTCGCCCTTGCGCTCAAGTTCGGCTAGGCGCGACTCGAACGCACCCACCGCTTCGTCCTGCTTGCGTAGCGCCTCGTGCTCGAGCACCTCGAGCCGGGAGGAGATGCGCTGCTGCTCGTCGGCCATTCCCGGATCGGTCTTCACCGCATTCTCGATCGCCGCCATACGCATGACGACATCGTCGGTGCGGGGATCTTGCGGAGCCGTCTCGGAAGTACGCCGTTTGACCGCGTCAAGCTGCTGAATCACGTCGTCGACGCGGGGATCGGGACCGCCGCTCAGGCCGCTGTTCTCGATTGACGCCAATCGATGCACGATTTCATTCAGGAGCGGATCGGGCGTGCCCTCGCCCAGCTTGCGCTCCAGCTCCGAGATCCGAAGAAGGATCGCATCCAGGCGAACGGGCGGCTGCGGCTGCGCCTGCGCTCCCGAGTTGGATTCGCGCAGCTCGGCGAGCCGTTGTCTCTGGGCGCGGACTTCCTCGCGGAGCTGGTCGAGCGACTCTTCATGCATGTGATGCGCCTCCTGAATCGCGTTGTACTGCGTCGCAACCGCATCGTGGCCGTTGTCGTCGCCTGCCGAGCCCTGCCTTCGTTCCGGAAACGGGGGGAGGGTCCCTTCGTTGGCCTGCCGGGCCGCCGAGCTTGATTGTTGTGGTGTTTCCGCGGCCGGAGTCTCGGTATCGTTTGCCAAGGGTGTTTCCTCCAGGGACCCTAACGCTTCAGGCGGCGACCACCAATCAGGGGATGGGCCGCAGCCTGCGGTACGTAGCGCGCACCTTACATTGAAGTTTCGTCCGGCGCCTCAGGGGCGGCAATAGGACCCTTATCCTAATTCCTGAATGTAAACCAGCTTATTGCCGCCCGAAAGCAGCTAGGTGACACGTTGGGAACAACTTAGCCGGCGCCGGAGCCGCACTAGAGGGCCAGCTCCAGCCACGAGCCTAGGAGCGCAGGCGGAAACCGAACCAAACAAGGCCTACGACAATCAGCAATCCCGCGAGCGCCTGCGCCGTGCGGCGCTCGCCGAACGCCCTTCCAAGCCAGCTCTTGGCCCCGGCGAACAGGGCTAACAATCCGCCCTCGGCGGCCGCCACACCCCCTAGAAAAGGCGCTGGGGCGAATTCCGTCTGCTGCAGAAAGACCCCGAACGCCAGCCCGTGGAAGACGCCCATCCCCCCGGCCACGAGCCAGCGGCCGCTCGCCTCCGGCAGAGCCAGGGTCTCAACGCCGATGTAGGCCACGGTAAGGGCGGCCGCGGCCTCGAGAAACCGCGCCGGGGGCCGCCAACCTTGCCACGACGCCAGAATCGCCGTGGCCGCCTCTGCTGCGACGAAGGCCGCCAGCAGAACGAGCAATTCCCGCCGGGAGCGTGCCGCTGCGGCCAAGGCAAGTATGAACAGCGCTTGCAGCGGCCCGCCGAGCGCTCTCCAAAAGCCCGCTGAGGCCGCTTCGGTTACCAGCTCGAAGGGAGTTAGCGCCCGAAAGCGAAACGTATGACGGCGATGCGTATAGTCGAATACTTTTTGTTCGATGTCGTCGCCGCGAAATGCGCGCAGAACGTGGACGTGTCCCGACACCACGGTCTCAGCGAGCCGGCACTCAACTTCGACGCTGGCAGGCTCTTCGTCCAAGGCATAGGACGCTCGACAGCGGAAGGCGCCTTCCGACTCCACGGTTTCGCAGGCGGCTTCCAGCCGTTTCGCCTCGCCCGCGGATGAAGACAGGACGAAGCTGTCTAGAACCGTGCTCTCGGGCTTCTCTAGATCAGAGACCTCGTAGAGCGGAACCTCGATCGCAAGTTCCGCGTGGGCGCCGTCGAGGCGCAGTTCGCCGCTGCTGAGCGACATCACATGCCCGTCTGCGTGAATCGCCGTCAAGGCCAGCGCGCAAACAAGTAGGATCATTGAGAGCCGAAAGCATAGAGCGTCGAGAGGCTGCGGATGTAGATCCTCCCGTCGACGAGCGCGGGCGTCGCGAAGCAGGCGCCGTCAAGCGAATTGACCCTCTCAACCTCCCACTGCTCGCCTGGCCTCAGCACGGTCACCGCGCAGTTTTCGCTGGTGAGATAGATCTTGCCGTCGCCACCGACCGGCGAAGCCCAGTACTTGCCGATTGCCGCCTCCGGGAGACGGCTCAGCTTGGCGGGCTGGCCGGTCTCGACGTTGACGTTCTGTACGATACCGCCGTCTTTGACCAGATAGAGATACCGGTCCCAGAGCAGCGGCGACGGCGTATTCGGCAGCGACTTCGCGTAGCGCCACAGCACGCTGCTGTTCGTCAGGTCGCCTGTGCGGCCCTCGGGACGAATCGCTACGAGGTTGTTGGTCGGCGCCCGCCGGGCCGCGTAGAACTCCCAGTCTCTACGGCCGAACTGGTCGTCCGCGTCGAGATCGTGCTCAAGCCATGAGCGATCGCTCTTGAGCCGCTCGTCGGGAACTTCTTCACGCGACAGCAGCCCGTCGCCGTCGGCGTCGTGCTGGGCGAGTGCGTCGTCATAGGAAATCGTCTCCTTGCGTTGCCCCGAATCGCCGCCGATCTCCCAGGCGTTGATGTAGATGGTATTGCGCTCGAATATGGGGACGCACTTGAGCTGCCACGCCATTCCGTTCACCCACCAGAGTTTTTTCCCAGTGGCGAGCTCGTAGGAAATGATGCGGTACGCTCCGGGAATGACGAGCTGCGTCGGCGCATCGGTGGGGCGAAACACGCCGGCGGTTCCGTAGCCTCGGGTGACTTCGGAGCGGTCGGCCTTCCAGAGCTGCTCGCCGTTGCTTTTATCAACGGCCAAGAGGTAGGAGTCCGCATTTTGGTCGACGACTAGAATCAGCTTGCCCTCGGCGAGGATGGGCGACGAGCCGTGGCCGTTGATATTGGCGAAAGGTCCGAGCGGCAGCCGCCAACGCTCGTTTCCTTCGGCGTCGAAAGAAATCAGGCCGTAATCGCCGAAAAACGCGTAGACGTTGGCGCCGTCGGTTACCGGCGTCGGCGAGGCGGGCCCATGGGTCCGCTGGGTGATCTCTTGACGCGGCCGCGGGACCTCACGGCGCCATAGCTCGCGGCCGTCGGCGCGATCCAGGCACAGTACCCACAGCTTTTCGTCGGCGTAGGCGGTCAGGAAGATCCGATCCTCGCTTAGCACCGGCGAGGAATGGCCTGTCGGAACATCGGCCTTCCAGACGAGATTCTTGTCGAGAGCGAGCTCGCTCGGCAACGAACCGGCATGGGCGATGCCTTGACCCTGAGGCCCACGAAACTGCCGCCAATCGCCTGCTTGTACGATCGATGCCAGAACCAGACTGATGAGAAGAAAACGAAACGCCACAACTGCCTCCGCCCCGTCACATTAGCAAAGCCGCATCATCGCGCGGAGCGCACGAATCGCGGGCTCCAGATCAAGTAGAGCGCCGCCGCCGTCAATGCGAACAGGGGCAGGGGCGAAACGCCTCGGGCTATATGCTCGCCGAGCATCCCTTCGATGCGCGACAGCGTGGTCAGGGCCGGCAGCTCGAAGCCGCCGATGAAGACGTGCAGGATCGGATCGAGCACGCCGAGTCCGCGCTCGACATCGCGGTGCATCGCCAGGCACCAGCTTACCGTCAGCGACGCCAAGCTTAGAGCCCATGCGGCGAGCGGAGGCATTCGGCGCAAGACGGCCGCCGCCGGCAAGAACAGGAACGGCAGAACCGGCGCGAGGTAGCGAAAGCCGCTATTCGACATGATCTCGTTGTAATTCAGCCCCGAGAAGAATAAGTAGACGACGAGGCACAGGCCGAAGCTCCAATCGAGCTCGCGCCTTGGCAGGTCGCCGCCGCGTACGCCGCGAACGAAGAACGCCGCCGGCGCCGCCAGCATCAGAGGGCAGCTCGTAAACAGCCCCCAGGCAGGGTCAAACAGCAACCGCTCCAGCCAACGCGCTTGCGGAAGCTGCAAACCGCGATAGCCTTGTTCGACGCTCGTCCAATCCACGGCAGGCATCCAATGCTGGCCTGGGTAGAAAGGGTGTCCGAAGCTCTGCCACTGGTAAAACCACAGCAATAGTACCGGCGGCGTCGCGGCCGCCGCGAACCGCACTGCGGTCGAGAGTTGTTTGTCGCGGAGCCAGGCATAGACAAAAAGACCAAGTAAGAAGAACACTCCCGAGTAGTCCAGCAGTAAGCACAGTCCGGCCAAGAGACCTGCGACGGTTACGCGGACCGGCCACGCCCAGCCCGTCTGGTCGCCCGTCTCCCAAAGGAGGGCGAAAGAGATGAGGGCGACGTGGCCGAGCATCATATTGTGGTTGAGCGTTCCAGCGCGGAAGAACACCGGCGTGGCGAAGGCGTAGAGCAGCGCCAAGACGAGCGCCTGGCGCTCTGAGTCGAATAGACGCCGCAGTAAGAAGAACATCGCGACGACGCCCAGCGCGGAAATCGGCGCCATGCAGAAGGCCTGCATCACGAAGGCGGCGAGTCCGAATTTGACGTCGTAGCCGCGCTCCCACGCCTGGCGATAGAGCTCTCGCGCCATCGGCCAAGGCGAGTTGTAGCGCGGCGGCTCGGCTCCGCTTGCCTTGCGCTTCTGGTTCACTCGCTCGACGACGACGTCAATCGCCGGGCGCGCCAAGGCGTAGGGAACTGCCGCGATCATCGAAACACCCGGGTTCGCGCCGGTGTGCCAGCCGTAGCCTTCGTGTTCGAAAAGGTCTGGGTGCAGCCCGGCGTACTCGTCGACACGGAAGCTGAGATGATCGCCGATCGCGAGCGCTAAATAGATATCTCGGACGATGTTCGTCGCGAAGTGGAGCGCAAAGACGAGCCAGCAGGTGAAGAACAGACGGAAGGCGATCTGGCGGGCGTTCATACCGGGGCGCGAGGCTCCCGACTATGGTACTTCCCTGATGCCTCACGGCGCGCTTCAAGGGAGTCGGGCGTGCTATTGTGTCGCCCATGCGAACCCGATCGATGCTCGCCTTGTGCGGCCTTGCCTTTCTGCTAAATGGATGCGGAGCGGACGCCCCGCCCGCTGCGGAGGAGTCTGCTGACGTGAAGCCTTACCTTGTCTACTTCGGCACCGGCGCACGAGACGATCAAGCAGGCATCTATGCGGCGCGATTCGATCCGGCGACGGGCGAGCTCGACTCGCTCGGCCAGATCGAACCCGGCGGCGCGCCCGGTTTTCTCGAGATTCATCCCAGTGGCGATCTGCTCTTTGCGACCGTGCGCATGAGACCGGAGGGCGACGAAGAGCCCTTCCAAGGGGCGGCTGCGTATACGATCGATCGCGCCACGGGCAAGCTGACCTTTATCAATCAGGTCTCGGGACAAGGCTCGGGGCCGGCGCACATCACCGTTGATCACGGCGGCAAGACGGTCTCGGTGGCGAACTACGGCAGCGGCAGTACGACGACGATGCCGGTCCGGGCGGACGGCAGCTTGGGTGAGGCGGCCTCGTTCATCCAGCACGAGGGCTCTAGCATCAATCCCGAGCGCCAGGCCGGACCGCATGCTCACTCGGTCAACTTCTCGCCTGACGATCGTTTCTTGATCGCGGCCGACCTCGGTCTCGACCAAGTGATCATCTACAGCCACGACCCGGCGACGAGCAAGATCGAGCCGCACGGCTCGGCGGCTACCGTTCCTGGGGGTGGACCGCGTCACTTCACCTTCCACCCAAACGGCAAGAGCGCGTACGTGATCAACGAAATGGCCAACTCGGTGACGGCATTTAGCTGGGACGCGGAAGCCGGGACGCTCGAAGAGTTGCAAACCATCAACACCTTGCCGGAAGGCTTCGACGGCGAGAGCCACACAGCGGAAGTTCTGGTGCATCCGTCGGGCAAGTTTCTCTATGGCTCAAACCGGGGCCACGATTCGATTGCCGTGTTCGCGGTGAACGAGGCCGACGGGACGTTGACTTTTGTGGAGACGGTCGGCGAGGGGATCACCGTTCCGCGCAACTTTCGGATCGGACCTACGGGGCAGTATCTGTTTGTCGCTAACCAGAGGGGCGACAGCGTCAAGCTGTTTTCGATCGATCAGGAGACGGGACGGCTAACTTCGACGGGGGTTGAGATTGAAGCGCCCGTTCCTCAGTGTGTTCGGTTTGTTGCGGTGAAGTGAGGGGTTGGCCGATGCGACGTCGCTGCTGCAATAAAAAAACCCTGGACAAATTCGGACATTGCCGGACTTTTCCGCGAATTCGGTCGGACGTCAGAGGTCTCTGACTTGATGCTACCTCGGGTGTCAAGAGCTCAGCGCCTGGGGGGATGCGGGTCAGGATTTCGGCGGGCTAGCTGGATTGCTCGGACTCTGAAGCCTCGAGTCGGCACTGCGCCAACTTCCGCTCAATCCGTGCCTTGTCTTGGCGCCATTGGGCAAAGTCTGGAGCTATCGCGGTCAAGGCTTCAAAAGCGCCTACAGCCTCCTCATAGAGGGCTATCGCATCCGTCAGCTTCCCCTGCGCCCTGTACGCGCCGCCCAACCGGCTTTGGGCAACAGCCACTCCACGCTGCCAATCCGCATTGCCTAGGTCCCGCTCCGCCAGACGGCGGCTGATCGCCAGGTACTCCTCATACAGCGCCTGTGCCTTCGTGAAATTTCTTTGTCCCTGGTAGACGTCGCCAAGTCTGCTATGGGCGACCGCCAAATCCCGTTGCCAGCCTGCGTTGGTCGGGTCCCGCTCGGCTAGGCGTCGAAAAATCGCGAGGTCTTCTTCAAATGCCGCCTGCGCCTCCGCCACCTTCCCCTGCTCCTGGTGCACGGCGCCTACGCGACTATGGGCAACCGCCAGTTCTCGTTGCCAGTCCGCGTTACTCGGGTCCTGCTCCGCCAAGCGCCGGCAGATTGACAAACACTCCTCAAACGCCGCCTGCGCCTCCGCCGGCTTCCTCTGCGCCCGATACACGTCGCCCACCCGGCTATGAGCTACCGCAAAATCCCGTTGCCAACTCGCATTCCCTGGGTCTTGCTCGGCTAGGAGCCGGAAGATCTCCAAGAACCGCTCAAACGCCGGCTGCGCTTTCGTGAGCTTCCCCTGCGCCGTGTACACGTCGCCCAGCCAGCTGTGTGCGTTCGCTAACTCCCTTTGCCAGCCCGCGTTGCTCGGGTCTTGTTCCGCCAAGCTCAGCCTGATTGACAAGCACTCCTCAAACGCAGCCTGAGCCTCCGCGAGCCTCCCTTGCACCTGATACACAGCGCCGAGTCGGAGGTGCACAGCTGTCAATCCCCTTTTCCACCCCGCCGTACTCGGGTCATGCTCCGTTAAGCTTCGAAAAATCGCCAAGCTCTTCTCAAAAGCCGCCTGCGCCTCCGCAGGTTTCCCCTTCGCTTGGTAGACGTCGCCCACACGGCTATGCGCCGCCGCTAGCTTGCGTTGCCATCCTACATCGCTCGGGCTCTGCTCCACCAAGCGCCGGCTAATTGCCAGGTCTTGCTCAAACGCGGCCTGAGCCTCCGCCAGCTTTCCCTGCGCCTGGAAAACGGCGCCCAACAGGGCCTGGGCATCTGCCTCAGCCCCCACGTCGGCAACTAGCCTCGCCAAGCCGAGAATACTCTCGGCCGTCTTGCTTAGTTGGGCGGCCTCGCCTCGACTCTCTCGAGTCCACGCCGTCATCAGCAGAACCCACACCCGCGCTCTGCCTTCCAGTAGCTTGCTATCCTCCAGCTCACTGAGCGCTGTCGCCAATGCGTAGCGGTCTTCTGGGTGCGCACTGCTGGTCCAGTCACGGTCCAGCTTTTCCAATACGTCGGCCCCACTTTCCGGGTCGGCGCAAAGCAGGTGGTAAGTCCACTCAACGCGGCCAGCCGGCGTCGGATCATCGGCGAAGTGAGCTGTGGCCCGAGCGGACAACGTTCGGAAGCGGTCCGGCTCGTCGGCAGCCATCCGGCTGCGGAGCGCCAGCCGCGAGGCCTCGTGGACGTTTACAGCGTCGCCGCCGCGCGCCGGGAATGGCTCGACGACACTCAGCTTCCGTAGACCGGCGAGTCGGACTGCGCTTTCCTGCTTCGAGATTTCGAGCAGTGCGGCGAGAACGGCTTCATCGCACCAGTGCGGAACGGCGGCGGCCCCGAGCGCTGCCCTGAGCGCCGCGCGTTCGGCATCGGGCAACGCGGGGTTCGCGATGTCGACGGTAGCCAGGGCCAGCTTCGCCGGGTCGCCTTGGGCGTTCCTTAGCGCCTGCAGTAGCTCAGCAGGGTCCATCGCTATCTGCTCGGACCGACCAGCGCGGCCAGGACGCCGGCCTTGCCGCCGCACAACTGATACGCCTGAAGAACGAATTCCTCCGTGATGTCCGGCTTGTGCTGCTTGCCGAAGTCAAACCATTCCTTCGGCGACGGAGGTTGGAGCTCAATCAGGGGAGAGGATACGGCGCCGAGCATGGCGCCGGCATGGGCCGGTACTCGTTGCCCGACGACGACCACACGCAGCCAGGCGGCACGAATCAGGGTAGGCAGCAACTGGCTCTCCACCCAGTCTTGGGCTTCGAAGCCGGACTCGTAAGTGTCGAAGACCAACAACGTCGGTCGGGCGCGCTGTTTCAGGGCGTCGAGGATGCGGCTCAGGCGCTGGCTCAGCGGCAAATCCACAGGCGGCGCCCCAATCTCCAGATGACCGGCGAATGCCTGCAGCTCGTTGGCCATGCCGGTGGCGCCCTTCAGGTCGAACCGTCCCACCGCGAGATCGGTCATTCGAAGGGCGTTGTAGCGCATCTGCTTTGTGATGTGAGTCTTGCCCACCTCGGATGGACCGCGGATGGGGAGGAAACGAAAAGAAGCCTCGCGGCTCAGCAGCCGCCGGAATGCCTCGCGCGCCTCGACGTGGTCGGCCATGGGCCAATTCAACAACGGCGGCTCGTCGGGCCAATCACTCCCGGGCAACTCGTCTGCGCTCAAATCCGGCAGGATAAGGCGGAGGCGGTCCACGATCAGTTGAGCAGCCTCATCGACGGATTTCCTGCGAACGTCCGGAACGATGGCGTTGAAGAGGATGCCCTCGACATCGCCGTCGCCCACACGAATCGGGAGGATGCCGAGTTGATCATGCGATTCCTGGGCCTGCATTTGTCGAGCACGAATCGCTGCGTGTTCGGTCTTGGTCCAGGGCTTGCCGCCGTAACGCTCCGAGACGCAAACGACTGCCAGTGCGCACCGTTCGCCGTAGATTCGTTGCAGCTTCAGGTCCGCGTCTTGGCCGGCGATATAGTGCTCGAACCACTCGTCATAGAAGACATTTGTCTCGCCGAGCAGTTTCTCTACGGCCTCGGCAATGGGGCGCACGAGGTCGCGCTGTTCTCCGGCGAGAGAGAATGCGACCAGGAATCTCTCAGGAATCGTGCGGGCGGGCATGGCGCGAATCGGCCGGGAATCTCCATTTCGGATTCCAGTTCAGCATCGAGTATATATCGAAGCAAGAAACGACCCGGAAGACAACAGCTATATGCTCGTTTCGCCCTTGGCGTCATAGGCCGCGCCTGGACTTCCGCCAGCGCGCGGGCTGCCTGGGACGGCCCCCGGAGGATGCTTCCGCGCCTGAGGCCCTCTAGTTTGGCTCTCGTACTCCGGGGACGGTCCACACCCGGATCCGATCAGGCAGGCTTGCAGGGTTCGAGCCGGATGGGAGAGTCCCCGACGGTTGCTTCCGTCTCGACCGCGCGCGCTCAGACTTCCGCCGGCGTGCGAGGCGCTTCGCCGCCGGCGCCGGCCTTGGCGCTGCGTCGCGTCGCAGCGGCTTCCCGTTTTCGGTAGAGCTCTTTGTCCGCGTACATGCCCTTGTCGCTGAGCATGATGAGCTCGTCGGGGTCTTGCGAATCGCTGGGGTAGAGCGCCGATCCAATGGAGATCATTGGGCGGACGTGAACGTTCGGGGCGAGCTCCACCGGCTTTTCGGCGACGGCGTCTTTCAACAGCTTCACGCTGTTCTCTAGGTTCTTGCGCGAGATGCCTGGAAGCAGGGCCAGGAACTCGTCTCCGCCGATCCGTCCGACGAAATCGTAACTTCGCAACGACTTCCGCAAGCGCTCCGCGGTGGACGCCAACAGGCGGTCGCCCGCGCTGTGTCCATAGGAATCGTTGACCGGCTTGAGGCCGTTGAGGTCGAGGAACAGCACCCCGAGCGTGCGGCGTTCGCGCTCGGCGCGGTTCACCTCTTGCTCCAGTCGATGGAAGGATGTTCGGGCGTTGGGCAGCGAGGTTACCGCGTCGGTCTGGGCGTCGATGTGCAAACGCCGCAAGCGGCGCGAGGCGATCATCGAAGCGGCGAGCTTTTCGGTGATCAGGCTCAGCAGCAGCCCTTGCGCTTCGCCGAAAGCTCTCGGGCGGCGCGAGCAGACCGCCACAACGCCGACGACGCGGTCGCCTGCGATCAGCGGCGCGGCGAGAGTACAACGCACGTTTTCGAAGCAGCGTTCGGCAGCGCCCGAGAGCGGCCCCGGCGGCGCGTCGGCGATCATCGGAATCCGCAGCTCGGCGGCGCGGCCGAATACGCCCTGATCGCGCTCCACGCTTACCCTTCCCGCTGAGTGGGCCGGGAAGCCCTCTCCAATTAACAGGGTGAAGGCCCCTTGGTCGCGGTCGGGTACGAAGACGCCCGCTAGCTCCGCCTCGCAGGAGCGCGCCAGCACTTGCATGGCGCGTTGGAAGTCGCGCTGGAAGTCGAGGTCCGAGCCGAGCATGTTGAGAATGTCGTGCGCGGCGACTAGATGCTCCGGATGACGGCTGAGCTTTTGCAACGCCATCAACCGTGCAGAGGTTTCGAACTGCACGCCCTTTTCGACCCAGGTCTGGCGTACCTTGCGCACCGGTTCGAACAGCTTTTCCTCGGTCTTCCTTTCTTTCGCTAATTCATCCTTCAGCTCGGGCAGGTAGGCCGGCAGCATCTCGAGGAACGAGTCTAGGATCTCCGGATCGAAGATTTTTGCGCGCTGCCGGCGCATCAACACGAGCGCTTCATCAACCGGCAGGGCACGGCGATATGGCCTTTCGGTGACGAGCGCATCGAAGCAGTCGACGACGGTAAGCATACGCGCCAGGCGGGGTATATCGGAGCCCTTGAGGCCGCGCGGATAGCCTGATCCGTCCCAATGTTCGTGATGGCCGCGCACGACCTCTTCGACCGGTTCGGGAAAGTGCATCGTAGACACGATCTCGGCGCCGATCGTTGTGTGCGCGGCAATCTGTTCGAACTCTTGATCGGTGAGTCGGCTCGGCTTGGTCAGGATGTAGTCTGGGACGCCGACCTTGCCGACGTCGTGCAGCACGGCCGCGAGTTGAAGCGTGCGGATCTCAAGCGGCGAACAGCCCAACAGGTTGCCAAGCCGAGTGACGTGGCTGCGGACGCGGCGCAGGTGCCCGGCGGTGCTGCCGTCTTTGGCCTCAATCGCGACCGCCAGGGTCTCAAGCGCCCGCTGCCGAATGTCGGCGAGCTTCTGAGCGTGGTCCTGCTGGTCGTGCAGCTTCGGGAAGTAGGTACGGAGATACCCGTAGGCCGCCGCCATCACGCCGATGCCGAGCGCGGTGTCGAGCGAGCTCTCTGCTTCGATCAGCAGCTTCGTTACCATCACGCCGAACGACGCCAGGATGTAGATCGGACTGGTCCAGAAATGCTCTTCGCCCCAGATCGCCCAAGGAGAGACCCGGCGATGCAGCGAGGTCTGGATTGAATCGAGGCTGCTAACGACGAAGAAGTAGGCGACCGCGGCGATGCCGGTGCCGAGAACCCAAGGATAGGGAAGGTTCACGGAGAATCCGCGATAGAGCGAGGAGGCGGCCCAAACGCCGATCGCCATCGAGGAAACGCGGAAGAGAAGCCGTTCGAGTTGAGCGCCGAAAGAGCCCTCGCGGTGTTTGGGGTCGAGAACGGCGTCGAAGCCCTGAACCGCGCAGAAGAGTCCCCAGGCGTATAACGCCGGTTGCTCTGTGACCGCCGCGAAGCTGAAGGGGAACCAGAGAGATACCGCCGGCCCGACTCCCGGCAGTTGCAGCCGCAGCCTCGTCGCTGCGCAACCAGCGACCAAGAGAATCATGAGCGTGAGCCAATTCGGCTCTCCGCCCTGTACGTACATGCGGAGCAAGGCTGCGCCCGCAGACGAAAGCAAAGCCGCGTAGAAGAAGAGCGTGAGCCACAACTCTTTTCCAGCGCGGCCGATGTGGCCCGTTATCAACTTCTCCCCTAATCGGTTCCGTTGTCTATTGTTCACTAACGGCACTACAGCGTCAATAGCTAGGTGGTACCAAAACAATCGTCGCGTATGTGCTCTCCTTCAGTTCTACGACTTGGGGTACTACCGTACTACTACCATGGCTGGTACGAGCACGTTGATTCGGCGGCCTTGCGGATTCTGCTAGAATCGTGCTCTTTCCATCCAGGGCCGAGCCCTGCCAGGAGTTGGACTGCCATGAGCCGCCCCGTTACTTTGTTCACCGGTCAATGGGCCGATCTGCCTCTCGCGACCTTGGCCGAAAAAGCTGCGTCGTGGGGCTACGACGGCCTTGAGCTGGCCTGCTGGGGCGACCATATGGACGTCTTTCGCGCCGCCGAGGATCTCGAATACTGCGCCGCGCAAAGGGCGATTCTCGAGAAGCACAACCTCAAGCTCTTCGCCATCTCGAACCATCTCGCGGGGCAGCTCGTCTGCGACCCCAACAATGACGCCCGCTCGGACGGCTTCGCTCCTCCCGATTGCGCCGGCGATGCGGAGAAAAAGCGCGCCTGGGCGGTCGAGGCGATGAAAAACACGGCGCGGGCGGCCAAGAATCTCGGTCTCGGCGTAGCCAACGGCTTCACGGGCTCTTCGATTTGGCACATGCTTTATAGCTTTCCGCCGGTGCCGGACGCCACGATAGACGACGGCTTCGCATACTTCGCCGAGATGTGGAACCCGATTCTGGATGTCTTCGACGAGTGCGGCGTGCGCTTCGGCCTGGAGGTGCATCCTACCGAGATCGCCTTCGATATCTACACCACTAAGCGCGCGATCGAGGCGATCGGCGGCCGCAAGGCGTTCGGGTTCAACTTCGATCCGAGCCACTTGCACTGGCAGTTCGTCGACCCGGTCGCCTTTATTCGCGAATTCAGCGACCGGATATATCACGTCCACATGAAAGACTCAGCGCGCCAACTGGACGGACGCAGCGGCATTCTCGGGTCGCACCTGAACTTTGGCCGCCCAGAGCGCGGTTGGGATTTCCGTTCGCTCGGCCACGGCGGCGTTGACTTCGAAGAGATCATCCGCGCGCTCAACCACGCCGGGTACTCGGGTCCGCTATCGATCGAATGGGAAGACAGCGGCATGGATCGTGAGGCGGGCGCCGCGGAAGCGTGCGCGTTTACCAAGCGAGTTGACTTTACGCCCTCGGGCCGCGCCTTTGACGCGGCATTCAACGAATAGCAGCGAGGGCTAACGCGCCGTGTAGCCGGAGCGTGCCCGCACGACCGCGCCCGGGCGAGCGACCGTCAACCGCACCTCGCGCCAAGCGCCGTCGAAGGTTTGGTTTTCGGGGTAGTAGGCCACGCTGTAGACGCTGCGTAACTCCTCCGTTACCTGCTTGTAGACCGGTTCGAGGTCTGCGACGGAACGCGCTGCGAAGACGCGGCCGCCCGTCAGCGCCGCCAGCTTGCCAAAGCGGTTGTAGGCTTCGGCGGGCCAACCCTTGACCGGCGGCGCCTCAGGGCTTGCGCCCAGGAAGATCGGATAAATCAGCGTCTCCATCTGCGGAGAGGCCGCGAGCAAGTCTTTGAACGAAATCTTTGAAGGCAATCCGATGCCGTCGAGACGATTGTCGGCGCCGTCGCTGAGGACGATGATCGCGTTGCGCTCGCCGCGGCGCGCCTCGAGCTCTTGCGCGAAAGAGAGCGCGATCGAATCGTAAACCGGAGAGCCGCCCGAGAGCGGCGGCAGGGCGTCGATCATCGTCGTTAGCCGCTCGCGGTCCTCAGTGAGCGGGGAGAACGACAAGAACATGTTGTTCGCCAGCGCATAGACGGCGACCCTATCTTGCGGGCGGGCCAGACCGGCAAAGCGTCGCACCGCCTCCTTGATCTCGTCGCGATTGCGGCGCGTGCTCGCCGAGAGATCAAGCAACAGGACGAGATTGAAAGGGACCTCCTCGGAGCCCGCAAACTCGACTTGCTGCGGCTCCCCTTCCTCGACCACCCCAAAATCCTTCGGACCCAGTCCGGTCATTGGACGTCCCGCCGAGTCGGTTACCGCCGCTGTGAGGTTGACCAAACGGACATCCGAGGAGAACAGGACAGGCCCGCCGGAGACCGAGAGAACCTCGCCGTCAGCCGGAATGGAAGGCACGGTTTTGGATTCGTCCTTGGAGCGCTTTGAGCGGTTTCTCTTCGAGCGGGCCTTCTGGCGGCGCTGGTCGCTCTTCGCGTCTAGCCGAAGCTTGCGAACGACGTCCTCGGCTTGCCAGGTCATCTTCACCGGCGAGTCGTCGGGTATAGGGATGTTCTTGAGCGTTACCTTCTTGGTCTGGTTCGAGCGGACTCGGATCCGGCCGTAGGCAATGGCATTCTTGGACAGCTTGTCGCGCATCACCCAGCGGAGCTGCTCAGCCTCGTAGGCCTCCTCCTGCGTGAACTTGAAGCCTTTCGGCGTCGTAACTTCCTTGGGCTTTTTCTGCGCAACCAACAAGAAGCGGGTTGCCGACCAAGGCACGATCAATTCGATCACACCCTTCTCGGTGATCAGCTCCCCTCGGGCATGGAAGCCTTCGAGAGTGATCTTGCCGTCAAAGGTCTTGATCTGAACCGGCGAACCGAACGGTACGTCGATTCGGACATTGATCACCGCTCCGTCGAGTGGGCGGCATTCGATATGGACTTTGTTCTCCTCCCGCTGCACCAGCAGGTCGCTGCGCCGACCGTCGCGCGTGGGCGAAGAATGACTGATTTCGAACTGATCTGAGATCACCGCACGGACGTAGACGGCCCCAACCGGGTTATCGATGTGGAGCTCAGTCGCGCCGGCGGCGAACGCGCTGAGCACGAGAACAAGCCAAGCTGTCAGGGCGGACCGCATCGCGATTCTTCGGTGGACTCATGGTAACAAGGCTGCGATTGACGTAGCCTGGAGAACAGCAGTATCGTCTGAGTCGATCGACCGACCGATGGAGGAACATCTATAGTGACTCGAAGAGAATGGCTGAGCTCGGCCGCAGGCGGATTGGGATGCTTGCTGGCGGGCGAGGGTCTTGCCGGCGCCCGTCTCGACCCAGAGATCATCGGCGCCAATACGGCCGTCACGGGATACAGTCTGGCTCGCGCGATTGAACTGATCGCCGAACTCGACTTTCCTGTGATTGAGATTCAGCCGATGGGTGTGCCGGAAGCGACTCCCGGCCAGTTTCCGGGCTTCGATTTCGACCGGCTCCCCGACGCCGAGCGAAAACGGATCAAGCAGAGTTTATCCAACTTCCGGATGGTCACCGCGCACCTGCCCTACACCGATTTACATCATCTTTCGCGGTTTGCGCCGGTTGCCGAATTCTCGCGTGAGCGTGTCGAAGTCGCGATTGAAGGCGCGGCTTACTTCGGCTCCAAAGTCTCTGTGCTGCATCCCGAGGAGGCGCGCCAAAGCCTGGAGCAGTCTTGGACTGAGAGGCTGCGGCTCTATCGCCGTTGGGGCGATATGGCCAAAGCGCGCGGCATGCAGATTGCGCTCGAGACCGGGTACCCGCGGTCGGTCGTTGACTACGTTCGGTTGATTCAGGAAATCGACCATAGCCACATCGGTGCGACGATCGACGTCGGCCATCAGGCCCGTTATCAAGAGCTGACCGCGCGGGTCGAGCCGAGCGAGCGTGGAACCCCCAAAGGCATCAAGGCCTACAACGACGTCACCCACGAGATCATCGATCGGCTCGGCCCGAAGGTGTTCCATTTTCACGTCCACGACATCGAGCCCGACACCTGGGCAGAGCATAAGCCGCTCATTCACGGGTTCGTCGACTATCCGCGGTTGGTCCGCAAATTGGAGAAGATCGACTACCGCGGCGTGCTCATCTTTGAGATCGGCGGAGATCCGGAGCGAATGCCGGACTATCTCGCCGAGGGCAAGCGTAAGCTCGAAGCATACTTGGCGGCTGAAGGGTGAGCCGGCGCGGCTCGGGTTGCCGGAACGCGGAGATCGAAGCGATCTCCCGCCTACACGGCCAACTGCCGTAATCTATCGACGGCCGCTACTACCCTCTCGACTGCGTAGTCGATCTCTTGCTCGGTGTTAAATCGACCAAGGCCGAAGCGCAGCGATGCATTCGCTAGCTTGTCGGGCACGCCGATCGCGCGCAGGACATAGCTGGGCTCGGGCTCCGCCGTGGTACACGCGGAACCAGAAGAAACGGCGATATCATCGAGGCCCCGCAGCAAGGATTCGCCGTCGACGCCCTCGAAGCTGACGTTGAGGTTGTTCGGCGAGCGATGCTTTTGGCTGCCGTTGAGGCTCACGCCGGCGAGCCGCTCGGTCAGCGCGGAAAAGAGGCGATCGCGCAAGCCGGCGAGCCGTTCGGCCTCGGCCTCCATCTCCGCCGCACACAGCTCACAGGCGAGCCCAAGGCCGACGATACCGGGTACGTTCAATGTGCCTGAACGCAGGCCGCGCTCGTGTCCGCCGCCGTCAATCTGCGGCTCCAACTCGACGCGTCCGCCGCGGCGCCGCACGTAGAGCGCACCTGCTCCTTTGGGGCCGTAAATCTTATGGGCAGAGATCGCCAGCAGGTCGATCCCGTCGCGTTCCACTTCGATCGAAACCTTGCCCGCCGCTTGCGCGGCGTCTACGAAGAACGGCAAGCCGGCCTGGCGCGCCATGCGGCCGATCTCGGGGATCGGCTGAATGACGCCAATCTCGTTGTTGGCGTACATCACCGAGATCAAGATCGTGTTGTCCGTGATGGCGTCTCGCACCCGGTCGGCGTCGAGCAAGCCGTCAGTGTCGACCGCGAGCTGGGTGACTTGAAAGCCTTGGGTCTCGAGCCGCGTGCAGCAGTCGAGCACGGCCTTGTGCTCGGTCTCGCAGGTGATGATGTGATTCTTGTCGCCCGATGCACGCTCGGCGACGCCTTTGATCGCAAGATTGACGGACTCTGTAGCGCCGCTGGTGAAGACGATCTCCCGCGGGCTTGCTCCAATCAGTGCAGCGACCTGTTCGCGGCCTTTTGCGACGGCCGCCTCAGCGCGCCAGCCGAAGCGATGGTTGCGGCTCGCTGGATTCCCGTAGATCTCGCTGAAGCACGGCGCCATCGCTTCGATCACGCGCGGGTCCACGCGAGTGGTGGCGTGATTGTCGAGGTAGATCATCGTTCGTGCGGGCGCCGGACCCGTCTTAGTCCGAAGCATCGCGAGCGCCTAGCTTCGCCCGCCTCCCATTGCCAATCGCAACCCTCGCCGCAGGTGAATGCCGCCGGCGTAGAGCAACAGAAACGCAAAGGCGAGGGGCAGCGTCAAGACTCGCCCGAGCGCCCGCACACTGGACCCTTCGGCGAGGCCCCAGCGCATCCGTGCAACGTGCGTGACCGTGCGCCAGTTGGAGCGATCGAGCCAGAAGAAATCGGCGTTTTCGTTGACGATCAGAAATTTCGCCGGCAACAGCGCCAGCGCCGCCCACTTCCAGGGAGCCATGGTCGGATCGTCTGAGAACACGACCGCCGCCGCCGAGTGTTTCCGCGCACGCAGCTCCGCGAAGAGACGCCGCCTCGCACCCGCGTCGCGCTGTTCGTGAACGCGCCAAACAACGCTCTCGGCTCCCAGGCCCTCGGGCGCGCCGTCGCGGCAGCACAAAAGGTCGATCGCCGCCTCCTCGCCGAATGTGGCGCGGAGACGCGGGATCAACCGTTCTACGAGCTCTCTCGACCCGCTCTCGAGCACGAGGATGCGATCGATCGGCGGCGTTCGGCGGCTGAGGAAGTAGCGCACGTCCCATTCATTTTACCGACGTGAAGCTTGGTATCGGCGATAATCGTGGACTTAAACAATGCGTACACGACTTGCCGCCTGGCGCCGAATTTCTGACCGGATGGACGAGCCCGAGCTTCTCGAGAGCGGCTGCGGATCGCTGGACGACGTTCGCGCCAACCTGAGTGAGATGAGCCGTTTCAATCTGCGCTTCGGCGGCCTGGCGGCGCTGCGCGGCTTTCTGTTCCCCAAGTTGCTCGAGGGTGAAGCTCCCTTGCGACTGCTCGATGTCGGCTGCGGGTCGGCCTCTTTGTCGCGCGAGGTCGTGGACTGGTCGCGGCGTTGCGGACGGCATGTGCGAATCGTCGGGCTTGATCTCGATCGCCGTGCTCTGGCCGTTGCCCGCGAGCGATTGCGAGACTATCCAGAGATCGAACTGGTCGCCGGCGACGCCCTGTCGCCTGCTTTCTCGGCCAAGTCGTTCGACTACGCCTACTCAACGTTGGTGCTGCATCACCTGAGCCCCGCCAAGATCGCCTGTCTTTGTGAGACGTTGAGCGAGATCTGCCGTCACGAGTGCGTCCTGAGCGATCTCGCCCGTGATCGGTTGTTGCTGACGCTCTTCAACTGGACCGCGCCGCTGCTGGCGCGCCATCCGTTTACCCGCCACGACGGCCGCGTCTCTATCCTGCGCGCTTACACGCCTAAGGAGATGCGAACGCTGCTTGCGGACGCCGGATTCACTCACGCCAAGGTGCGCCGCCACGACTGGACCTGCCGCATGACCGTGTTGCTCGAGCCCGCGAAAGCATGACGCTGCCCGAGCACGCCGACGTCGCCGTAATCGGCGCCGGTCCGGCTGGATGCGCCGCGGCGCTCGCCCTTCGGCGTCGTGGTCACAGCGTGGCGCTGATCGACCGCGAGCCCGAGAACACGGTTCGATTCTGCGGCGAGTTTCTCTCCGGCGAATCGCTTGCGGTCCTCTCTTCCCTAGGCGTCGGGGCTCAGATCGACGAGCTCGGCGGCGTAACGATTCGCCGCCTGGCGCTGCACGGCGCACGCGGCGGACGACTCGGGATGGAGCTGCTAGGCGGAGGCCGCGGACTAGGCCGCTCCGCGTTGGACTCTACGCTGTTCCGATGCGTCCGCGAGCGCGGCGCGGCGACCGCCTCGGCGACGACGGTCGAATCGCTCACCGGATCTCCCGCTGACGGCTTTGAGATTGATATGCGAGAGCGAGGATCGGATCAAAGCTCGCGGTTGCGCTGCCGCGCCGTGGTCGGCGCTTGGGGCCGGCACTCGCCGCTTGACGCCGTACTCGAAAGGCCGTTCCTCGCGCGCAAGAGCAATTGGATCGGCGTGAAGGTTCAGTACGACGACGCCACTCTCAGCGACCTCGTGAGCCTGTATCTGTTTCGCGGCGGCCACTGCGGCTTTGTCAGCGTCGAAAACGGCGGCGGCACGCTCGCCGTTCTCGCGCTGCGTCATGCGCTGCAAGAGGCCGGCGGGCGGCCCCTGGCGTTGGTGGAGTCAATTGTTCGACAGAACGGCGCGCTGGCGGAGAGAATCGGCCAGGCACGGCCTCGCCCGGGCAAACTGCGCGCAATCAGCCGCATTCCCTTCCTGGGCAAAGGACCGCTTGCCGCCGATGTGTTTCTGGCTGGAGACTCCGCTGGGCTGACGGCGCCCTTTCTCGGTCTCGGGGCCACCAACGCCTTGTTCGGCGGGGCCGCAGCCGCCGAGGCCGTCGCGGACTGGCTCGAGGGCGGTCAGAGCTTCGAGCAGGCGGCCCGTAGCTACGCCTCTTGGTGGCGCGGCCGGTTGGGCCGCATTCAACGTTGGAGCTGGGCGGCGTCTCGGCTGCTGTGCGAGCCGCTGATCGGAGAGCCGGCAGTGAGAACTCTCGGGGTCTTCCCTGCGCTGGGACGTTCGATCTACCGCCGCAGCCGCGCGAGTCTCACCGCAATCGCCTGACGACGGCCTCCGCCGGATCAGCGATTCGAAACGCTCTTGAAGCCTTCGGATTCGCCTTCGCGCCGGGCTCGGGCCTCGGCTTCGAGCAGAGCAATGCGCTCGCTGAGGGTCTTGATCGTCTGTTCAACGGGATCGGGCAGCTCGCCATGCTCGAGCATCTCCCACTCGTCGTGCTTCACCGAAACGCCCTGAACGGCTACGACCCGGCCAGGAATGCCGACCACGGTCGCTTGCGCCGGAACTGACTTCACCACCACCGACCCGGCGCCGACCTTCACCCATTCGCCGAGATCGATGTTGCCCAGCACCTTCGCTCCGGAGCCGATGACGACGTGGTTGCGCAGCGTCGGGTGACGTTTGCCTTTTTCGTGTCCCGTGCCGCCTAGCGTGACGCCCTGGTAGAGCAACACGTCGTCGCCGATCTCAGTCGTCTCGCCAATCACCACACCCATGCCGTGGTCGATGAAGAAACGTTTGCCGATCCGAGCGCCGGGGTGAATCTCGATGCCTGTGAGCCAGCGAGAAAAGTGCGAGATCAAGCGCGCGATCAAGTACAGCTTGTTGTTGTAGAGAGGGTGCGCGATGCGGTGCAGCAGTACCGCGTGGACGCCTGGGTAGCAGAGCAGCACCTCAAGGGCGCTGCGCGCGGCGGGATCGTGCTTGAATACGGCCTCGGTCTGATCCTGAATGTTGCGAATCATCAAATCGCCTCTCTCACGGATGTCGCGAACGACAAAAAAGTTGCAGACTAGGCGCCGGCTCGAAAGGCCGGCCCGCTACAACAGCATCGTGAGGCAGAGGCGTACAAGGCGAGTATCCTTCTCGAATGCTACGGCCTGATCTGCCGCATGTCAACGCCGCATGTGCCCGCGGCGGGCGTCGATTGAGAATCGACCCGGCAGAGCTGGGGCTCCGCTCCACTAGGGTTCTTGACCTATCTGGCTCGGCGTGCGATGCCGGCCACCTCGCGGAGGCTGTAGATGGTCGAGGCGTAGTGGCCGCATTCGTGGGTGCAGAAGCAACCTTCCGCCGCCTCTCGCGCGATCTCTCTGGCACGGTCGCTGAACCATAGCCGCCGAAAGTCGTAGTCGACGTCGCGCAGATTGCCGAACGGCGAGCCTTTGACCTCGCATTCGGCAACGTCGCCGTTGCTGTAGATCACGCAGGCAAGACGTCCCGAGACGCAGGAGAATTGGGCGCGTTGCTCGACGGCGGTGAGCTCGACAGTCTCACGCACGCGCTGGTCCAGAGCGTGGTTTTCGCCGCTGTAGGCGCTTCGCGAGGGCGCTCCTGCGTCGCGACGATCGGCTTCGAGACGCTCGCGCAGGGCCCGATAGGCTTCAGGACGAACCTCGGTCTGCTCGGGATCAAGCGGATGTCCGCGACACCAGTTGTAGCTTAGTCCGTCGGGCTTGAAGCGCCGCTTGAGCTCCTCGTGGATGCGTAAGATCGCATCCTGGTTGTCCTTCATCACCGTAGTGAGCGTGTGCACTATCAGATTCGGAAAACGCGCTCGCAAGGGACGGATCGCTTCCGCGGTTCGCAACATGCGGCGCCACGCTCCTTCTCGCCCGCGGATGCGGTCGTGCTCGGCTTCGTCGACGTGATCGACGCTCAGATTGAGATGCAGCCGCATTCTGGGGGCCGCCGACAGCGTGCTTTCGAGGACCTCGACGGTGCGCTCCGTATGCTGTCCGTTGGTCGGCACATAGAGGTTCGCCACACGATTGGCGCCTGCCGCCGCTATGAAGATCTCAGCGAGGTCTGGCCGCAGGAACGGCTCTCCGCCTCCGATAAACAAGTTGAAGATCTCGCCCATTGAGGTGAACGTCTTACGAAACTCGTCGAGCGAGAAGTCGCGATTCACCTTTGGGTTGAGCTGGTCCCAGTAGAAGCAATGCACGCACTTTTCATCGCAGCGCGTTGTCACGTAAAGCGTAACGAAGGGCGGCGGGATGCGCCGGCCGAAGCTGGTGCGCGCTTTGACGCTCAGGAGATGAGGGACGAAGGAACGCGCAGCCTTGCGCTTCATCGGGCTCCGAATAGAGCAAGCTTCCACCAGCGCCGCGAAACCAGCACGGGCGGCCAGAAGCCGGCTGCGCGCGCGGCCAGCTCACGCGGCGTGCGGCCGCCGACCAGGTGAGGCGTGTTGCTCTCACCCATGGCGACGACTCCCCCGGCCGTCCTCGCCAAGATCTCCAAGCGGCTGCGAAGACGGCGAGTCGGCGGAGCTAGCGATACGTACTGCAAGCTGGCGCGAGCCGTTTCCATCAACGCATCGAAAGGTCGACTGCTCGTCTTCGTATCGGGCGTAATGCGGAAGCCCGCCAGGCTCTCCGAGACGACGACGAAGCGGCACGAACCGGCCAGCCGTAGCCACATTTCGTAGTCCATCGCCATGTCGTAGCTTTGGTCGAAGGCGCCCACGAGCTCAAGCGCGCTGCGCCGCATGAAGGTCGACGGTTGAGGCACACACACGGCCTTGCCCCAGTCCCAGAAGCGCAGCAAGTCTTCGGGGCGGTCGAGACGCGCCTGGTAGCGGTCGACGGTTTTCGAGGCGCCGTCAATCACGTCGCAGTCACCCACGACGATGTCGCAACTCGGGTCGGCAAAGAGCTCGGCGACGCGCTGGAAGGCTCCGGGCCGGTAGACGTCGTCGGCGTTCAAGAAGGCGAAGATCTCACCGGAGCACATCTTGAGCCCTTTGTTGATCGCGTCGGTTTGCCCGTCGTCGGGCTCGGAGACCCACCGCAGATGAGGATAGCGTTCGAGGACTTCGATGGTTTGATCGCTCGACTGGGCGTCGATTACAAAGTGTTCGACGCTGGGGTAGCTCTGGTCGAGGATCGAGACGATCGTCTCTTCAATGGTCCCTCCTTGATTGAGCGAAGGGGTGACGATCGAAATTCTGAGTGGCTCAGACACGCTCGTTTGCGATCTTAGCATCCGCACGGCGGAGGCCAACCGCGCCGTGCTGCTAGACTGGCCGAAGTGAGCGAGCGGCGTCCCCTGGTTTCCGTCGTTACTCCTTCGTTCAACCAGGATTCATTCCTTCAAGCGACGATCGAGAGCGTCCTCTCGCAAGACTACCCCGCTCTTGAGCACATTGTCGTTGACGGCGGATCGAGCGACGGCTCGGTCGACATCCTGCGCTCCTACGGCGATCGCGTACGTTGGATCTCGGAGCCCGACCGCGGGCAGTCCCACGCGCTCAACAAGGGATTCGCCATGGCGCGCGGCGAGGTTCTGGGTTGGGTTAATTCCGACGACGTACTGTTGCCGGGCGCGGTCGCCAAGGCGGCCGCCGCATTCGGCGAGGATACTGAGCTCGGCATGGTCCACGGCGAGGGTTGGCTGATCGATCGAGCCGGCGAACGCATGGAGCGTTTTGCTTACAGCGAGCCCTTCAATCTCTATCGGCTGATCCACTTTGCGGATACGATCCTGCAACAGAGCGTTTTTCTGCGCAAGAGCGCTTTCCAGGCGGTCGGCGGGGTCGACGAGTCGCTCTACTACGGTATGGATTGGGAGCTCTTCATACGTCTGGGTAAACGCTTCCGGGTGCGGTACCTGCCCGAAGAACTTGGCGCCATACGGGTCTACGAAGACACCAAAACGTCCCAAGGCGGCTTTCGACGCGTCGACGAGCTCGGCAAGATCCTTGAGCGTCACGCCGGCCGGCGGTGGACGCCTTCGTACGCCGGGTACGCTCTCGGCATGGTATCTGAGTCCGTTGGCGCGCAGGTCTCGCGACTGCCTGGGGGCGCCTTGCTGCAACGCATCGTCGACCTCGCCCACGGCCTGTTCGCACGTCGAGTCTTCCCGCGGATGGAAGAGTGCCAGGGTTGGTTCCATGACGGTTGGGCCTCTCTACGCCTGCGAGTACTGCTCCCGCGCTTCGACGGCGCCGACACTTGGCGCATTGAAGGGGAGGGCCCCGAGGACGGGCGCCAACCGCTGAAACTGACGATCAACGGCCGTCCGGCGTGGAGCGGCGTTCTCTCGTCGGGCAAGTTTGTCTTTGACGGCAAGTTGCCCCGCCGTCAGCCCGGAGAGGAGGCCTTGCTGCTCGAGCTCTTCGCCGGACGGGTCGTTGCGCGCCGTCGCCGTGAGCACGGCGGGATGCAAGAGCTCTGCTATCGTCTGCGCCGCGTCACGGTACTCGGCGGTGGAAGTGAGGCGGAGTGCCTGCCGCCGCGGCTGATGCTCTCTGGCCCGCCGGCGGACGCTATGCCTGTGAAACCCTAACGGAGCGATGCGCCGGATTCGACGCTCCTCTGATCGAGGGCTTCAGGGCCCGAGCCGCCGCCTGAGTTCCTCGACCTTGTCGATAATCAAATCCTCAACGCTTTCCTCGAAAGGCGCCGGAAGGCCGTAACCGAGCATGGAGGTTGCGCCTTCGTAGCCGCCCTCGCGGACGATGCGGCGTGTCGGAATGTAAGCGAAAACATCGTTGTTGTAGCCCGATACCCAAGTGTTGTCCCAGCCGAATTTCTTCTTCAGGATCAGCGAGTAGTCCGCGACGACCTCGCCCGCGAGGCTGATGAAAGTCAGATCGCCGCCGAAGCGCCAAACCTGGATCGGATAGTCGTAACCGTCGGGCAGGCTCTCCCCGCGGTCGAGCTTGGCCAGCAGGAATGCGGCGCTCTGCCTCTCCGCGCGGCTGCCTTCACGACGGCGCCGCTCAAGCTCGGCGCGCGTCGGAGCCACTTGCAACGGCAGCCGAACCGTGTCGTGAACCGTCCGCAACGGCCCAGCGACCGGCTTCATCTTCGCTTCGAGCACTAACTGCACAGCCACCGCCAGGGTTTCACCGTACTTGCGCGCTAACTCGATCCGGCGTCGCGGCAGCGGGTTCTGGTCCGCGCCGCAGCCGTTGATGAAGAGGGCGACCGTCTCGGGGTAGATCCGCTCGATCTCGCTCTGCGCGAACCCCGGCCAGTCGCCGTGGATTTCGTAGTCGCTCGTTACCGTTGCATGGCAGGAGTAACCGAACAGCACTGCCGATAAATCGCCGCCGAGCTTGCGTATCGCGAGCACGGGCACGTCGTGGTCGACCGGTCCGGGATACTCTCGATGCCCCACCCGTCGGCGATTCACGGCGAAGCCGGCGAATCCCTGCTCGAAGCTCAGCTCGACCGGCTCCAGTTTCGCCAGCGCTCGACCGATCAGTTCCGCGGTCTGCTCGACGAGCTTGGCCGTATAGCGCTTGACGACGACTTCATCCTCCGGTTCGAGGATGTAGGCAGGCCGCAAGAGTTGTCCTGTAACAGGTCCGCTGTGGGTATGCGAGGCGTTGAGCACCAGGCGATCGCGCGTGAGCGAGTGCGGGCCGGCCACCCTCTCGAAGACGGCGTCGCTCATTGAACGAGTGAAGCCCAGCAGGTCGGAGGAGACGAGGACGTAACTCTTGCCCGTTTCGTCCTCGAGCGCCAGGGCCTTGACGTAGAGTGGGGCGTATACGCCTTCGGAGGGATGGTCGCGCGAGGCGTAGCCCGCCATCCAGATCGATTCCGCCGGCGTGATGTTGACGCGCGCGACGCCTGCCTTCCAGGCCGCGGGGCAGGGCAGGGCGGCGAACGTCAGAAGGGCGGCCCAAAAAAAGCATGTTACTCGCATCTGCTAGATAGTACACTCGTCAGGCCCGCGTCTGCGCGTATACTGTGGGCGAATGCTGCGAAGACGTGACCTGTTAGCGATCGCGGGCGCCCCCCTGATCGGACGCGCCGAAGAGACGGCGGTCATTCGGGTTGGCTGCCAAACCCGCGCCTACGGTTCCCCGCTGCCGGACAAGCAGCAGTTCTTGGCCGCACTTGATGGCCTCAAGAACGCAGGCTACGCGGGGTTCGAGACCAACTACCGCAGTCTGGAGCACAGCTTCGACGAACCCACCGCGATGCTGCGCGAGATCGAGCAGCGAGGAGTCGAGATGATCGGGCTCCACGTCGGCGTCGCTCTCTTCGACCCTGCCAAGATTAGGGAGGAGCACGCTCTGCTCGAACACGTCGCGAAAGGAGCGCACGCGCTCGGCGGCCGTCACATCATCGTGAGCGGCAGGAAACTACCCGAAGCAGCCGATGGACGAGCCAAACCCGAGAGTGTCGCAACGAAGGCGCGTGAATTGAATCGAGCCGGCGAGCGCTGCCGAGACATCGGCGTCCGGCTTAGCTTTCACAATCACACCCATGAGGTACGGCACAACGCGGAAGAGATTCGCCAGGTGCTCGATCAAACCGACCCGGAACTCGTTTCGCTGCTGTTCGATGTCGGACACGTCCACTACGACGAAGTCGACGTTCCGGCCTTCGCGCGCGAGCTCGGCCCGCGCATCAGTGGTTTCCATGTCCGCGACGTTCGCGGCGGCGAGGAAGTCTTGATCGGAACCGGCAAAGTCGACTTCGAGGGCCTCGGCCGCGCGCTCCATGAGACGGATTGGAAAGGTTGGGTCATCGTGGAAGTTAACGAAAGCCAACAAATGCCCAGTCGCGAAATGGTGCAGCGAGCCCGCAAGCACCTGCGCACGACGATGAGGATCTGAGCAAATGAACGGACGTCCTTCTCGAAGAAGCCTACTGAAAGGCGGACTGGCCGCTCTCACGGCGGCGCAGGCCCACGCTCAGGAGCCGTCGCCGAAGCTTGGGATCATCGGGCTCGGCAACCGCGCCCAGCGCCACCTGCTGGCCTTCCAGCAGGTTGAGGGAGTCGAGATCGCGGCGCTGAGCGACATCCAAGCCGACCGCATGCGCGCCGCCCAAACCGGCCCCGCCGCCAACGCCGCAACCTACGTTGATTACCGCGAGCTAATTGCCGACCGCAACGTGCAAGCCGTCGTCATCGCCGTGCCGAATTATCTGCACGCCAAGATGGCGATCGAGGCGATGAAAGCCGGCAAAGACGTCTTGATGGAGAAGCCGATCGGCATCACCTATCAAGAAGCGATCGAGGTCGCGGCCGCCGCCAAGAAGTACAACCGTGTTGTTGCCGTCGGCATGCAGCGTCACTACGCACCGGCGTACCGCAAGATCATCGAATTCGTCCGCGGGGGAGGACTGGGCGAAGTCAATCTTTACGCGCTTAACGAATACCGCGGCGACTGGAACCCAAAGACCTGGCGTTGGACCGACCCACAGACAGGGAAGCAGACTGCCTGGCGTCACTTGCGAAAGCTGGCTGGATCGAGCCTGTTGGAGTTCTCGGTGCACTCCTACGGCTTCTTGTACGAAATGATCGAGTCCCCGTTGGCCAAGTGCTCCGCGACCGGCGGGGCGGTGCAGTGGCCCAAGCGCACCACCGAAGACGCGATTGCCGTCATTGCGGACTACCGGAGTGGGACCCGTCTACAACACACCTACTGCGGCTTCGCTCCAGGGGCTCAGTGGCAACTCACGATCGCCGGTGCGTTGGGCTCGCTGCAGTACGACCGCAAGGCTGCGACGGTCCGCAAGCAAGGGCAAGAACCCTTTGAGCTCAACCTAGGCGGCTCAGAGAAGCCGGGCGGCGCAGAGGCGCGGATGTACCGCGAGTTCTTCCGCAACGTACGGGAACGCTCCCAGTCGCCGCTGAACCCTGAGTTCGCGATCGAAGCGGCCAAGTTGGCTTACGCCGCCTGGATGAGCATCGACGAAAACCGCATCATCACCGACAAGGACTTCGCTTCTTTGCCGGCATGAGGAACATGACGCGCAGGGCTCTCCTAGCTGCTGGGTCGGCGGCCGCTTTACCCGCCGCATCGGCCGAGGAACCCGAACGCGTTCCGCTCAAAATCGGTCATCGCGCCTCGAGCATGAAGATGGTCGGCGATTTCGACATCTGTGGCGTAGCGAGTCAGGTCCCCGGCCTGATGGGCGTCGAGCTACAGGTAGCCGCCGGCGAACCCAATCTCTGGGACTTAGACGCAGTGCGGCGCTACAAGAGAGAGGCGCACCGTTGGGGTATTCAGATTCCGTCGCTCTCAGGGGTCTGGGGCAGGGGAGTCTCGATCAAATCCTCGCCGGTTGCGGGGATCCAGTTGCTGAAGTCGATCCGGGCCGCCGAGCTCATCGGTGCCCGCGTCATCCTCGTCGCCTTCTTCAGAGATCGTGCGCCGGACATGAGCGATGAAGCCGACTACGCTCCGGTGGTCGAGCTGCTGCGCTCCGCAGCGGGGCCCGCGCGCGACGCCGGAGTAGTGCTTGGCCTCGAAAACTCTCTCAGCCCGGCGGACAACAAGAAGCTCGTCGATTTGATCGCCGAGCCGAACGTCCAGGTCTACTACGACGTCCACAACATGGCCTTCTACGGACACGGCGCCGAGGCCGTCCCGGGGATCGCCTTGCTCGGCAAAGAGCGCATTTGCCAGGTGCACGTAAAGAACGGCGAGCTACTGATCGAGGAACCCGGTCCGATCGACTGGCGGGCCGCCTTCGCGGCGTTCAACGAAATCGGCTACGAGGGTTGGTACGTCTTCGAGTCGAGCCACTCCAGCCGCAACCAGCTCATTGCCTCAACGACCCGCAACATCGAGTTCCTGCGCCAGCAATGCCGCATGCCTCCCGCTTGAGCCCCGCGCGAGCATTTCCTACAACTCGCGATCCGGCCGCTCGGCAGTCCGGCGATCGGTAATCACTTGGTACGAGTGATGCTCGCGAATCCAAGTAACCGGGTAGTCGTCGCCCGGTTCCCCGAGCACCGCCAAGCGCAACACGGTATTGGCCCAGTCGAGCCCTGGGATGTCGTTGCGGCAATAGAGCTCCATGCGGCGGGCGCCGAGACACTGCTTCATCCCCAGCGTCCACGCTCGGCGCGGGAAGTTCTCCAGGTCGCCTCCGACTCGTGATCGAATCGCGTTGATCGTCACCGTGAAGTCGTTAAGACTTACCAAGCGCGGATCCGAATCTCGGACGCCCGGCTCCGGTTCGTTGAACGCTAGGTGCCCGTGAATGCCGATTCCGCCGTAGCAGACCTCCGCACCGCCGGCGTCGTCGATCATTCGAGGGAGGAAATCAATATTCGATCCCCTGGGGAATACGACGTCCTGTTCAAGAGGGCGCAGCTCGGGGTCGAGCAAGCTCCACAGGCTGTTGGTCGCTCCCCGAAAGCTCAGCGGATGACTCTCGGGGACCGACTTTCCCGCCGAGTCGGCATACTCATCCATGAAGAAGAACGTCGTGTGGCGCAAGCTGATCTGCTCTCGCCTAACGATGTCGCACAGTAGGGGGTATTGAGCCGTCGGTCCATAGGGGACGATCATCGCCGTGCGTTTATTCGCGCGGTTGTTCGCCGCTATGGTCGAGGCTATGCTATCCGCGAAACGCATGTGGAGATCGTCTACATTGTCCACAACGACGAGTCGGCCCTTCGCGCGTTCGATCAGCTCGTCTACGCTCAGGGCGTTGAGGCTACGAATCTCTTCAGCTCGGGTCATCGCTATCAAGGATATGACGAGCGGGGGTTCGGCTGTCTATCATCGGGTAGTTCGTCGGGAAAAGGAGCAGGATAGTGAGCGTTCGTTTTGGACTGATCGGCTATGGAGCTTGGGGAGAGCGGCACGGCGTCGCGATTGAGCGAACGGAGGGCGCTGAGCTAGCGGCGATCGCCGTGCGCTCTGAAGAAAGCCGCACCAAGGCGCAAGCGGCGCACCCACAAGCGAGAGTCTACGCCGACTATCGCGAGTTGCTCCAGCGCGTCGACATTGACGTCGCGGACATCGTTCTTCCGAATAATCTCCACGCCGCCGCGGGAAAGGCGGCGCTCGAAGCCGACAAGCACGTGCTTATGGAAAAGCCGATGGCGACAACGGCTGCGGACTGCCGCTTGCTCACCGACTTGGCCGCGGCGCGCAGGCGGTTGCTGATGGTCGGCTTCGAGCTTCGACTTTCGGATCTGTGGGGGGCCGTCAAGCAACTCGTCGAGGAGGGCAAGCTCGGCGAGCCGCGCTACCTACTGGTCGAGCTGTGGAGGCGTCCCTATCGCACGGGCTCCGATGGGTGGCGCTACGACATCGCTCGCGTCGGCGACTGGATCCTCGAAGAGCCGGTGCACTTCTTCGATTTGGCGCGCTGGTATTTTCAGGGAGTCGGCGATCCAATATCAGTCTTCGCACGTGCCAATTCCATCCAGCAAGGCCATCCCGAATTGCAGGACAACTTCAGCGCCATCGTCCGTTTCCCAAACGAAGCCCACGCGGTTATCACTCATACTCTGAGCGCCTTCGAGCACCATCAGACGGTCAAGCTCACGGGCACGCACGGGGCCGTCTGGGCTTCATGGAGCGGCGTGATGGACCGCGACGAACAGCCGTCATCGTCGCTCAAGTTTTTCGACGGCGAAGAAGTGCATCAGGTCGAGCTCAAGCGGCGCACGGGCGAGTTGGTCGACTTGGAGGACGAGATCGCCATGGCGGTGGAAGCGGTTCGCGACGGACGTGCGCCCACGGCGACCGGCGAGGACGGCTATTGGTCGGTAGCGCTGTGTGAAGCCGCCGGGGAATCGATTCGGAAGGGCGTGGAGCAATTCATGTAGCTAACTTTACAATTCTGTAGGGTGCAGGAGGGTCCGCCGCGGCGGACCTCGCTATGGTGCTAGACCCGTGAACGACGACGCCAAGAGCCTCTTCGAAGGCCTAGCCAAGGACGGGCGTCCGCTTCTCACATGGACAGGTCTCGCGCTCTTTTTCGCGGGCTCCTTCGCGCTGTATATCAGCTTCGTCGGACAGTTCCTTCCCCACGATATTCACTTCCTCGGCTCCTCGGCGCAGGAGCTGCGCTCGATCGCGGACGGCCGGTTGGTGAACTTCATGTTTCACGACAGGGTTGCCTTCGGGGGATCACTGATAGCGATTGCACTCTTGTACCTCTGGCTCGCCGAGTTTCCACTTGCGCGGGGCGAAGCGTGGGCGTCGCGGGGAACGGCTCTAGGCGGGTCTTGTCGCCCTGGGCATCCTACTCGTTTGCGGAACTCAGCATTCTTCTCTGGGTGCGGGGCCTTTCGGTCAGTGACTATATATCGAACCGCGACCCTGTTGCGGGGGCGGCGTATGTGCTGCTGCTTGTGGTGTTCGCGGTTGCGCCGGCTTTCGGGGCCGAGACCGACAGCGGGGCGTAGCTCATCAACCCGTCGCTCTTGATTACTGCTTTCGGCGGACTGTGCCCTGTCTATTCAGCATTTTCACTACATCCCAACTCTTACCTGTTTCAGCGGGCGAAAAACTTAGTCGGGCGCCTATGCCATATATCCTCTCAAGCAAGAGGAGGGTAACAAATGTTACGAAAGCGTGTTCCGAGTGCATTGATATCATTAGCAGGCGCGCTGCTTTCTGCCTAGGCTTGGCGCGACTCTGCCCTTGAGGTGATCCATGGAGTCACTCGGACCAGCGCTGGCGCCTTTTTCATTTCTCTCAGGCGTCGGGCTGCTAATTCTCTCGACATCGACACGGTTTATCAACGTCAAGAACGAAATCCTAAAGCTCTCGCCGGAGGAGTGCAAAAAGCAAACCGATCGCGTAACGCGCGAGCTGAACCGGGCCCGGCTGTTGCGCAACGCTTTGAATAGCCTCTACGTAAGCGTAGTGTGCTTTTCTCTGGCCTCATTGGTCGGCGCCTTCGGCGAACGGTTCTCCGAGCAAGTCGGCCTGATCGGCTACGTGTTGGCGACTGCGGGCGTGACGGCGGTCGTTTTGGCCTCGGCGCAACTTGTACGGGACTCAAGGCTGTCGCTGGAGATTGTAAGGAGTCACGCCGATGAGCGGCAGTCAAGTTGACCGGCGCCGGAGCGCCGTTGCGGGTCCCTGCCGAGTCCAGCTATTTGCCGCGTTTAGCGTGCTGCGCGAGCTCCCAGTTGAGCGAAAAGCTGATCACAGTTCGAATCGCGACGACGATCGCAAGATTGACCAATTCTCCCCTCTCCGGAGAAATGATCGATTCAACGATGTCGGCGGCGATAAGAAACTCCAAACCCAAGAGCAGGTAGTAACCGAGGAGTCCCCTGAGCTGGTCGCGTAGGGATGACACCTCCTCTCCGCGCAGGGCCTTCACCTCCGACACGACGAACCTCACGACGCCGCAAACGACGCCGTAGACGATGATGGCGATTCCAATGATTCCAAGCGGTTCGCTGATGTGAGCGAGTATTTCCAAGATCACCCTCTAGTCGGCCCTCGTTAGCATAACGCCTGGAAAGTTGCGGCGCAGCCCTGGCTTGGCTATTCTGCTCATGCCGAGATAGCCCCAATGCAGACCCTGAATCAAGGTGCGGCCGGTCGCGCGTCGTGAAGACGCTACTCAAAATCATCGGGCTCCTGATCGCGCTGCTCGTGACTCTAGTTGCGGCCGCAAGCTTTCACCCCGAGGTTCAGAACGTCATCCGCGCGTTGAGGCCGAGTACGGATTACGACTCCACGGCGCCCTCGCTCCCACCGGATTTAGCGTCGCCCGCCGTTCTGGTGTTTACGAAGACCAATGGTTTCCGCCACAACGAGGCGATCGACGAAGGGTTAAACTTCCTCAAGGCTTTGAGCGGAGGGCGAGGATGGTCGATGTTCCACACCGAGAACAGCGCCGTCTTCAGCCCGGATGAATTGTCGCGATTCAACGTCGTCATCTGGCACAACGCCAGCGGGGCGCCGGTCGACAGCGAACAGCGGCAAGCGCTGAAGTCGTGGATCCTTGCCGGCGGCGGGTTTGTCGGGATTCACGCGGCGACCGACGATTCGCATCACGGCTGGGAATGGTATCAGCGCGAGCTGGTAGGCGCGCGATTTATCGGACACACCATGGGCCCTCAGTTCCAAGAGGCGGCTATCAAGGTGGAGCAGCCTGAGCATCAGACGATGCAGGGTCTCGCGGCGAGCTGGCGCCACAACGAGGAGTGGTACTCGTTCGACGCAAGCGTTCGCGGCCAACCGGGCGTCGAAGTGCTTGCGACTGTGGATGAGGCGACCTACACTCCGCGCCTCAAGTTCCTCTGGAACGATCGCGACCTCGCCATGGGCGATCACCCGATCATCTGGACTCGTCAGGCCGGCGAAGGGCGAGCCTTCTTGACCGTGTTGGGCCACTCCGCGGCCGCCTATCAATCTCCCCAATACCAGCGGATTCTGGAAGGCGCCGTTGAATGGGCGGGCCGGATTGGCGGCGGCGCTTCAGGGATGTGACCCGGCTATCTTCCACATCCTGAATTGGGTGTGAGGCCTTAGATCTTCAATTCCTTCAGATTGCAGCGCAGAGCGATTGCGTGATGCTCCCGCGCCGACCCGCTCCGCAAATTGTAGTTGAGCGCAAATAGCGTAGAGCCGTATCCGCTCTTAAATCTGGCTTGGTATGCCATGGCGTTCTTTATCGGCATCGGATGCATCTTTGAGTCGACCTTGAGGGGGCTGCCGCTGCTCGCCTGGTTGACCGCTCGTTGAAACTCGGCGATCCAGTCCGCGAGCGCTGGATCGTAGGCGGAGTTGACGGTCAGCGACACGCCGGGCGCAAAAGATGAGCTCATGCGCGACCACGTTTGGAGCATCGACTTCAGAAGAAATACGTCCGCGCTTAGGTTGGCTTCGCCTTCGCCGACGGGTTTGTCCGTGTTGTAGATCTGCGGGATCAAGTACGCCATGGCGGCATTCTACGGGGATTCCCTTCGGCATGTCTATCCAGTGGACACGGTGTCAACGTAATCGACAGTATGAATTGCTCTGCGAACTGACGCCTGTGTCTATAAGGTGCTGATTTGTAAGCGCTTCAAGCGCCGTCGACGAATGGCCGCTCGATTGCCTTCTCAGGTCGCACGATCCAACAAGACATACCAGTGAGTAGACGACCATGCAAACAGCAGAAGATCGAGCGATCTGCGCCGAGTTCCCCCGGCCAACTCTGCCGACTGGCGAAGAAACTTTGGGCCCCATCAGAGAGATGCACGTCATCGGACACGGCGATACCGCCGCCGAGGTCTATCTGAGCGTGCAGCCGCATCCGGACTGCGATAGGTATCTTTCCCAGCTCTGGTCGAGCCGCGGGGACTACAATTCGTTGCTGTTTGCTTCTCCGACTTCGGCGAGCCGTCATGCAGCAGATGTATTCGAACGGCAGTACCAGGGCCATGTCTGCGACGACCGCTGTTTCAACTACGCCAGCCTCGAAAGCCGGCTTCACCATGGGCGGCAACGCCCGAAGGTCGAGAAGCGTACGTTCGCCGCCGCACCCGTCGCGTTGGCTGCGGCCGTCGGTTTCGCGGCTGGACTCGCGGCGGCGCTCGTCGTTTGACGACTGCCCGCCGCGGCGAAGACCGTGATTTAGGTCGGTGTCGCCGCCTCACTTTCCAGCCGCTTGTCCCGTGCGAGTACAATCTTCCTGTGGAAATCACCAGGCGAGAATGGACCCGGTCGGCGATCGCCGCGGCGTCGGCAGGGCTGGCGGCAGCTTGCTCTTCGCGCGAACAAGAAGATTTCCGTGAAACGGCTACCGCACCTTCCAACGGTTCGCTCGTCATCGACATGCACTGCGACACTCCCGGAAGGATGCTGTCGGAGGGCCTGAAACTCGGCGAGCGCCATGAGTACACCCAAGTCGACATCGCCGGAATGCGCGAGGGCGGCGTGGATGCTTCCTTTTTCGCTGTCTTCGCCAGCGCTACGAACAATACGCCGCTCGAATCGGTGAAGGCCGGCTTCGAAATTCTCGACATGATCGTCGAGGAGGTCGGACGCTACCCCGACGACCTCGCTCTGGCGACGACGGCCGACGAGGTACTGCGCGCCAAGCAAGAGGGCAAGATCGCCATCCTGCTCTCGGTCGAGGGCGGCCACATGATCGATTCGAGCCTCGCAGTGCTTCGCGACTTCCGTCGGCTCGGCGCCCGCTCGATGACTTTGACGCACAGCGCGCCGACAGCTTGGGCGAGCGCGGCCGAGAGCGACGAAGGCCCCGACGGACTGACTGATTTCGGCAAGGACGTCGTTCGCGAGATGAACCGGCTCGGCATGCTGGTCGATCTCTCGCACGGAGCCGACAAGTCGTTCTGGGATGCGATCGAAACATCGAAGGCTCCGATCATCACTTCGCACTCTTGCTGTCGCGCCGTCGCATCGCATCCTCGAAATATGGACGACGATATGCTGCAGGCGTTGGCGAAGAACGGCGGCGTGATTCACCTCGCCTACTACGCCGCCATGCTCGACGACGACTACCGAGCGCGGCTCGGCGAGATCGCCGACATCGGCGCCAAGCGCTCCAAGGCCCGCAGTGAGTTAGCCGGCAATAAGGAGGAACTCTCAGCCGCCCTTTGGCAGCTCAACCTCGAAGAAGTCGAGCGCATCGGGCAGGTTCCGCTCAGCCGCTTGATCGATCACTTCGAGCACGCCGCCACGGTGGCCGGCGTCGACCATGTCGGCTTCGGTTCAGACCTCGATAGTGTCCGGCTATTCGTTCCACAAGGATTAGAGCGCATCCAGGACACGCCGAACCTGGCGGCCGGCCTGCGCGAGCGCGGCTTCTCCGAGGAAGACACGGCGAAGATGATGGGCGGCAACACCTTCCGTGTTCTTCAAGAGGCGGAGCAGGTCGCCGCCGAGCTCTCGGGCTGACTCGATGGCGCGGTCGGGCTCGTGCGCAGCGCGGTTTGCGATAGAATCCGCGCATATGTCGCTTCCTTTGCGTCTTGCCGCGCTGTTAGTCCTCGCAACGGCGGCTGGCGCTCAACAGACGCCGATCGCCTTTACCGGCGCACATCTTATTCCTGTCGACGGCCCAGAGATCGAAAGCGGAACGCTCCTAGTCCACGAGGGCAAAATCGTCGCGATCGGCGCGAGTGTGGCGATCCCCTCGGGAGCGGAACGCGTCGATGCCTCGGGTAAGACGATCATGCCGGGGCTCGTCGACACCCACAGCCACGCGGGGCAAGTCGAGGGCGCGGACCGCAGTGCGCCGATGCAAGCCGGGGTTCGAACGCTCGATTCAATCAACGTGCGTCACTCGGGAATTCAGAAAGCGCAGGCAGGCGGCATCACGACTGCCAACATCATGTCCGGATCGGGACATCTGCTTAGCGGTCAAACCACCTACGTCAAGTACCGCGACGGCAAGACGATCGACGAACTGCTGCTCTACAACGCCGACGGCTCCGTTGCCGGCGGCATCAAGATGGCCAACGGGACAAACTCGCGACGCGACCCGCCGTTTCCGGGCACGCGTGCGAAGTCGGCAGCAATCGTGCGCGAGCAGTTCGTCAAGGCCCAAGAGTACGCGGCGAAGATTGAAGCCGCCGGCGATGACGAGTCGAAAAGGCCCGAGCGTGATCTGGGGCTTGAAGCGTTGGGCGAGGTGCTCGTAGGCAAGCGCGTTGTCCATCACCACACGCACCGCCACGACGACATCCTGACCGTGTTGCGATTGGCCGAGGAGTTCGGCTTTCAGGTGGTGCTGCAACACGCCAGCGATGCGCGTTTCGTCGCGCAGGAGATCGCCGCGGCCGGCGTGCCGGCGTCGATCCTGCTGCTCGACAGCCCCGGCGGCAAGATTGAGGCGAAGCATGTCGCCTTCGAGACGGCTCGCGCCCTTGAAGACGCCGGCGTCCTAATCGGCTTCCACACCGACGACAGCATCACTGACTCGCGCCTATTTCTGCGTCAGGGCGGGCTCGCGATTCGCGCAGGCATGTCGCGCCAAGGGGCGATCTATGGGCTGACAATGGCAGGAGCGCGCATGCTGCGCCTCGAAGATCGAGTCGGCTCGCTAGCCCCCGGCAAGGACGCGGACTTCGTAATTCTCTCCGGCGAACCGCTGAGCATCTACACGCAAGTACTCGAAACCTGGATCGACGGCGAACGCGTCTTCGACCGTTCGGACCCGGCCGATCGGCTCTACGCCGAGGGCGGTTGGGGCGCAAGCCACGATCAGACGACGGCCGCACACGACTTGGCCGGGGAGGGTCACTGATGGCGCGCCTCACTGTTTTCGCGCTCTTGTGCTGCTCGCTCGTCTCCGCGCAAGACCTCGCAGTGCACGGCGAAACCGTCCACACCATGGCCGGAGATGCGATCACGAACGGAGTCGTCTTAATCCGCGACGGAAAAATCGCCGAGGTCGGGCTGGCCGGCGAAATCGAGATTCCCGCCGGCTTTCGTACCCTCGAAGCGAAAGTTGTGACGCCCGGGCTGATCGACGCCCACACGGTCGTCGGCATAGCAGGCTATTTGAATCAAAGCCACGACCAGGAGCAGATCGAGCGATCGGCGGCGATCCAGCCCGACCTGCGCGCCGTCGACGCCTACGACGCCCGCGAGCGGTTGATCGAATGGGTGCGTGAGTTCGGCGTGACGACGATCCACACTGGGCACGGCCCTGGCGCGCTTGTCTCGGGCCAGACGATGATCGCCAAAACGCGCGGCCGCACCGTCGATGAGGCCCTGGTGAAACCGTTTGCCATGCTGGCTGTGACCATTGGGGATTCGGCGCGGGGCCGCGACAATAAGTCCCCCGGCACGCGCGCCAAGATGGCCGCCATGCTGCGCGCCGAACTGCTCAAGGCGCAAGCATATGCGCGAGAACGAGAGAGCGCGGATGAGGACAAGAAGCCGGACCGCGACCTCGAACTCGAAGTCTTGGCGAGTGTCCTCGCCGGCGAGATTCCTCTTCTCGTCACCGCGCAGCGCTCGCGCGACATTCTCACTGCGCTGCGGATCGCCGACGAACTCGATCTAGAGATCGTACTCGACGGCGCCGCCGAGTCCTACGAAGTTCTTGATCAGATCCGCGAGGCGGGCGTCCCCGTGATCGTCCATCCGACGATGTACCGTGCCCGCGCGGAGACGGAAAACCTGAGCTTCGAGACCGCGTCGAAGTTGGTCGCGGCGGGCATCCCGACGGCGCTCCAGAGCGGCTTCGAAGGCTACGTGCCCAAAACGCGCGTGGTTCTGCTCGAAGCGGGCATGGCGGCGGCGCATGGCCTGGGCTTCGAGCAGGCGCTCGGCGCAATTACATTGGAAGCGGCGAAGATTCTCGGCATCAACGACCGTGTCGGTTCGATCGAGCCGGGGAAAGACGGCGACTTGGCGCTCTACGACGGCGACCCCTTCGAGTACGCGACGCACTGCGTCGGCGTTGTGATTGAGGGCGAAGTCGTCAGCGAGACGGTGCGCTAGATCCGGGCGTTGAGGGCCGGCGCTGGGCCGCCGCTCCGTCAAAGGCTGCGTAGTGCCATGCTCGTCTACATCGCCGCCTCGAAACCCTCAACTGCCGTTGGGACACTCTCTTCGGAAAGCCGCTATTCTGAAAGCGAATGAAGGTCCTAGCGATTGGCTTCGGAGTTCTTCTGTGGAGCGCACAGTTGTTGGCGCAGGACGTCAGCGTCCAATACGATGAGGCCGCGGACTTCACTGCCTACAAGACCTTCACCTGGAAGGGATGCCTGATTGGCGACCCCGACGCGACGCTGCCAATCATCAGGAAACTCAACATAGAGAGAGTTCGGAATGAGATGATTCAGCAGCTGACGGCGAAGGGACTGACTGAGGTCGAAGACGACGGTGACCTTAATGTCAGCTGCACGGGCGGGCGAAAAGACAATCGCAAGATCGAGACGGACGGTCTGCTGATTCTCGATCTGGTCGACACGGAGCGGGACGAGCTGGCGTGGCGGGCCTTCTGCTCGGCTACACTCAGCGATACCTCGAATATCGACAAGAAGATTCGGAGGGCCGTGAAGAAAGCCTTCAAGAGCTACCCCCCGAGGGTGCGGCCTTAACCTGGCGCAGCTGGTCGGGAGCACCAACGCTGGAGCGGGTCTAGCGTGGGCGGGCGCGATCGCGGAGGCTGTGGTGGTCGGAGCAGCGGGGAGTATCGTCGTCCTCCTCGCGCCTCGCCGAACGGCCGCGGGAGCCCGCCGCGCAACCCACGTGACTTCCACCAAGGACTGCTAGGGCCGCGCCAACGCTTTCCACCAACGGCGGCGGCACGTCAACGCTGATCGCAGTCATGCACGAGCCGTGATCGGACCCTGCGGGCGCTTCGAGGGTTTCCTCGTCGCCATTGATATACTCTGAGTTCGACCTCCAACGAACAAAACGAGGAGAAAGAATGATGATTGAGCTGGCGAAATCATTGCTGCTGCTCACCCTGGCGTGCGCGCCGATCTGGGCCCAAGTCAATATGGGCGACCAGAAGCCGGAAGGGGCCCTGCCCTTCAACATGACCACGACGGACACCTTCGGGCTACCGTGGCGGATCGCCTTCCTGCCGGACGGCCGCATGTTGGTCACCGAGAAGATTGGGCCCGTTTGGCTGGTCTCCTCCGAGGGCAAGAAGATCGCGCCGCTGGGCAACACGCCGCCCGTCTATTGGCAGCGCCAGAACGGCATGCTCGGGGTTTACCTATCGCCCCGCTACGAAACCGACCAGAGCATCTACCTCACCTACATCGAGCCGGGCGAGTACGGCGGCAGCCAGGTCTTGGCCCGCGCCAAGCTCAACATCGAACGAGTGCCTAGGCTGGAAGACCTCGAGGTACTCTGGCGCCAGATGCCGAGAGGCATGGGCGGCCAAGCCGGCGGGCAGATCGCCTTCTCGCCCGACGGCAAGTCTCTGTTCATGTCCGTCGGCGACCGTCAGCGCATGACCCCGGCCCAGGATCCCAACCAGCCCGTCGGCAAGATCCTGCGCCTCACGCTCGACGGCAAGCCCGCCCCGGGCAACCCTAACTACGGCAAGACCGGCAAGCAGACCATCGAGCTCATCGATCCGCCGAAGGACACCGAGCTCGCCAAGACGGCCAAGGTGGTCAGCGAGTACACCTTTCCCGAACGCAACCTGACGCCCACCGAAACCTGGGCCAGCGGCTTCCGCGCGCCTTACGGCTTAGCGTTCTCGCCCGAGGGCGAACTTTGGGAGGTAGAGCACGGCCCGCGCGGCGGCGACGAGCTCAACCTCGTCGAAAAAGGTAAGAACTACGGTTGGCCGGTCGTTTCCTACGGCATGAACTACAACCAGGTGCCCATCCCCAGCCACGATTCGCACCCCGAGTTCACCCAGCCGGTCATCTACTGGAACCCCGTAATCGCACCGGGCGACTTGATGTTCTACAGCGGCAAGAAGATGTTCCCGCAGTGGGACGGCAGCGGCTTCGCCAGCGGACTGGGGAGCCGCTCGCTCACGCGCCTCGTCTTCGACGGCAAGGGCGGCGCCAAGGCGGTCGAGCGATGGGATGTGGGCAAGCGAATTCGCGATGTGACCCAAGCCCCGGATGGCTCACTGTGGCTGCTGGAAGACGGCAACCCCGGCGCCCTAATCCACTTGACACCCAAGTGAGCGCCTGGGGTCAAAAGCCGCTGCTGACAGTCGCTGGACTGCTGCTCCTGGCTGCCCAATTGCACAGCCGGGAGCAGCCGATTCCGTATAGCCACAAGACGCACCTCGCCCTTGGGCTCGAGTGCAACGCCTGCCACAAGAACGCCGACCCCGGCTCGTTCATGGGCTTCCCGGCGGATAGCTTCTGCATGAGCTGCCACCAGGCGATCAAGACCGAGAGCCCTCACATCAAGAAGCTAGCGGCCGGCGCCGAAGTCGGAGAGTCGATTCCCTGGAAGCGCGTGTACGAGATCGCGAAGTTCGTCTACTTCAGCCACCGTGTCCACATCAATGCCGGCGCAACATGCGAGACCTGCCACGGCCCCGTCCGAGAACGCGACGTCATGACCAAAGAGGTGGAGCACAACATGAAGTCCTGCATGGCGTGCCACGAAGCGCACCAGGCCGAGAACGAGTGCGGAACCTGCCACGAAGAGAATTTCTAGCCCCGTATAGCGGCGCATGTCAGGTTTGTCGGGGAGTTGACGGTAGCCTATCCTACTGTCGAGCACGATGGAGCGGTTCCACCGCTCCTACGCCTGCCCGCGGATTGGCGGCGAAGACAAACGCTGCGACTTTCTTCCGCGCAAGCCATCGACAAGGAGGCTAGTTCCGGCTCGTTTCCCAGCGCCCGAGGGCCGATCCGAGGCCCTCAACTGGCGGATTTCGCATGACATCGAGATATCACAATAGTAACCGGGCGATTGGCCCTTCAGCCCTTTCTGCTCAGCGAGTCCAAAGGGCGGTCGCAGGGCAATCACTGCAGGTTCGACTGCAAGAACTTTTCTTTCCAGTTGAGAATGATCGTTACCGGTGGAGCGGGGTCTAGGGGCCGCACAACCAGGAACTTGCTTCCGTCGCTCGCCACATCGTAGTTCCCGCGGAAGAATGGTATCGGCCGCTCGCTGACCGTGAAAAGACGTGTTGGCGCGCCCGGAGTGAATTCGCCCCGCTCAACCTTGATGTCTACTGCCATCAGGCCGGCATCCGGCGCAACGAAGTAGAGTTCCTTCCCGTCGCCGCGCCACTGCGCTTCCGTCCCGCCGTTAACAGAGATTTGCACCCGTCGGCCGGCTTCAGGAAAGCCTTGGACGTAGATCTGGTTCGTCCCAGATTCGCTTGAAGAGTAGGAGATCCATCTGCCGTCGGGAGAAAACTTGGAGTCTTCGTCAAGACCGGGCGTGTCGACGACGACCAGCGGCTCTTCTCCGACCGGTCGCCCACGGGAGTCAACCCGGATCGCTCGAACGTCCATGGTGCCCTTCACGTTGATCCGGGCCTGATACGACACGTACCCGTTGGAGCCCCAGTCGCCGGGCTCACCGTCGACACCCGGCACAGTGATGGCTTCGGGAGCCTCAGTTCCAAAGGCGGATTTTGAAAACAATCGCGGCCCCTGGTCTCCTCTGGACGAGCGGAAGACTACCCGGCTGCCGTCCGGCGACCACACGAGGGAATTGTCCGACCTGGGGTGATTCGTGAAACGCATCGAAACCTGCCGTGAAAGGTCCAGGACATAGATCTCATTGCCCTCGTGGTAGGCGACGTACCTCCCGTCGGGAGAAAGCTCGGGTCCCGAGTATGCCGCGGACTGGCCAACGACATCAAGGGTTCTCCCTTCTCGATCCACCCATACCAGGTTCGCGTCGAATCCGGCTGGGCTTTGTCGGAAGGCAATCGTACCGTCAAGCGAAACGGAAAAATCACCCGATTCTTCCGGGGCCACGTTTTCGGCGATAACAACCGGCTCTCCCGTGGTGCGAAGCTCAATGAGATCGAAAGCCTGAACCATGAGTCTGCGTCCTTGAACGTAAAAGATGTGACCTCCTCGTTCGTCGGTATGCGCGTACCATCCAGACGAGGACGCTTCGGCGACGACCTTCGTGCCCTCGATTGGCACAGGATCTGAGGAATCTAGCGGCAGAGTGCCAACGTAGAGTCCTCCCCTCGCCTCACCCGGTAGCAGCCCATAGAACAGAAATCCGTGGCTGCCGGGAAGGAACCGCACCTCACTAATTGACCGCCATTCCGCAGCCATCGGAAGCGGTCTCGGCTCACCCCCGCTACCTGGAACCGTCGCCAGGCCTAGCCGCCGCGTCCGGAACAGTATTCGATCCTCTCGACCTGTCCAACTGGCGCCAGCTCGAGGCCGTACGTCGGCGATGATCTGAGGCGACCCTCCGTCGATGGCGACCTTGCTCATACTCGATCCGCCGACCGTGCCGAACCCCACAAACCGGCTGTCAGGCGACCAGAACGGCATCAAGGCGTCTTCAGTGCCTTCAATTGGATAGGCCTCGGATGAATCAAGCGGCCGAATCCAGATACGAGGTCTACCGTCGCGCTCATGGCCGATAAACATCAGCTTCTTACCGTCGGGAGCAAGAACGGGCCCGCCGGGATAGACGTTCGCCATGCGCACGCCCGGCGGCGGAACGATTGAGAGCACGCGCGTCTCCATCAGAGTCTGCCGCCCTCCAAGCAGGAACGCGGCAAGCGCCGCGCTCACAGCCACGCCGGCGAGCGTCATCCACATCTTTTCCCGGATGCGTGTTTTCTGAACGGGCTCAGTCGACGTAGAAGTGGGAGCAGCCTCTACACGCTCACGCACAACCATCGAATCCCCAGACGCCAGCCGCTTACCAAGCGTCCGCAAGTCGACGCCCAAGTCCCCGGCGTCGCGGTATCTGTCACCCCTGTCCTTTGCCAAGCACTTGGTGACAATCCTCTCGATTTCCATAGGAACGCCGGTCCGCAGGCTCGTGATCGGTTCTGGCTCCTCGTTGAGGATCGAGTACATCACCGCCTGGTCGTAGTCGCCCTTGAACGGCTGCTGGCCAGTGACCGTCTCATAGAGGACGACGCCGAGCGACCAGATGTCGGTGCGATGGTCAGTACCGGAGCCCTGAGTTTGCTCCGGCGACATGTAGGCGGTCGTCCCCATCGTTTGGTCAGCCTTGGTCAACCTCGACGCCTCGGTCAACTGCGCCAATCCGAAGTCCATGATCGTGACGTGGCCCTTCGAGTCCACGATCACGTTCTCGGGCTTGATGTCTCTGTGGAAGATGCCCTTCTCATGAGCCGCTTCGAGCCCCTTGGCGATCTGCTGGGCGATGTCGAGCGCTTCGTCGAGCTTCAGCGGCCCGCGCCCGATCTTCTCGTCGAGGCTCTCGCCCTCGACGTAGGCCATGGCGATGAAGGTCTTGCCTTCGGCCTTGTCGATTTCGTAGACGTGGCAGACGTTGGGATGACTCAAAACCGCCGCCGCCTTGGCTTCTCGCTCGAAGCGCCTGCGAACCTCGGAGTCTTGAACGAGATGCGGCGCAAGGAACTTGAGCGCGACGATGCGTTCGAGCTTGGTGTCCTCGGCCTGGTATACGACGCCCATACCGCCCTCGCCGAGTTTGTTGAGGACCTTGTAGTGGCTGACCGTCCGACCGATCACAGCGGCTCAATTCTACCCCGTACCGGATACGTGGTGAAAACAAACGATCCAACTTTCTTTCGGGCGGGCCGTCCATCAAGGCCCGGATCTGGCTGGCTGCCGGGAGGCTAAAGCGCCCCGCGCGGAGCGGGCCGGAATGGGGAGTTGCCGAAGGGCAACGTCGGAGCGGTGTGGTCGCTTAGCCCCCGGACGAGCCCGAACGCGACCATCGCGCCGTGTTTGCCGCCCCGCGCGTGTGAAGGAAGGTGGTTATGGAGCGGATGCCCTAGAACTAACCTCGTCAGCCCTCCTCCCGGGGGAAGACGCATCAGCAAGAAGATCCGTCAGGCGCACCAATGACGAATCAACTTGGCGTAGAGTTGTGTCCCTTTCTCAAGCTGATCCAAGAGTATCCATTCATCTTGAGTGTGCGCCTGAGCGATGTCTCCCGGACCTAGTACCAGCAACTTTTTCATCTCCGTCAGCACCGCCCCGTCGGTACCGTAGCAGACGGTCTGAGCCTTTTCGTTTCCAGACAAGGTCAGGACCTCGCGCACGAAGTCCGATTCTGGATCCACATACAAGGGTTGTCCCGTCCAGAGCACTTCGAAATCAATGCCGCACCGGTCGGCGGCCTTCTTGGACCGCTCGATCAAGGCTTTCGCATCATGACCGGGCGCCGGACGGAAATATACCGTGCAGATGCTCTGGGCCGCCGTCATGTTCAAAACCCTGGTGTGATCGTTGATCCCGATATTCCAGCTGATCCCCGGTGGATCGAAGGCCTGGTGCTGCCAGGCGGAATCCTCTTGGGTCTCGTCGTGGATTCTCTTCATCTCACTGAGAAACGGGATCATGGCGAGGTTGGCGTTGATTCCCTCGTTGGTGCTTGAATGTGCAGCTTTGCCGTGTGAAGTCGCTCTGAATCCATAGGTGCCCTTGTGAGCGTGAACGACGTTGAGCATAGTCGGCTCTCCGATGACCCCGTTCGACTCGCCTTGGACCATCTCTCGGAAGAACCTGGATCGGTGAGCGACCTGTTCCGCTCCGCGGTAGCCGATCTCCTCGTCTGCGGTGAGCGCTATATAGAGTGGTTCCCTCAGGTCGGCTCCGGCCGCCTGCTCGGTGGCCGCCAGCATCGAGCCGATCGATCCCTTCATGTCACAGCTCCCGCGGCCATACAGTTTGTCGCCTTTGACCGTGGGCTCGAAGGGTCCATGTTCGCTGCTGAACCAGGGATCGGCCGGAACGACGTCGGTGTGGGCAAAATAGGCCATTCCCCCGCTTCCACTGCCTTTCTTGCCTATGATGTTGACTTTCTTGACGCCGGCGGAGTCCGCGTATTCGACCCGCTCGGTGGCGAAGCCGAGCCCTGTCAGGACCTTCTCGAGATAGTCGCAAATGGAGGCATTGGATACTTCGCTGACAGTGGGAAACTTTACCAGCTCTTGTGTGTACTGAAGTGCGTTCATGGTTTGGAGCCTTCGATTCAATTCGATTCAAGCCTGACCAGCTGGGTCAGGATGTCCATCTGCTCGGACGAGGGCCAGAGTCTGTCATGGAGGCCCGGAGTCTACCGCTGAGCGCCCCGAACCGTTGAGATCGCGGGATCATTCAAGCGAGCGCGATTTTCTGACATCAAAGCGGCGCCGACCGCTAACCGGTTGATCCACGTCGTTTTAGCGCTGTTCAACGGTTTGATCGATTTTCCAGTTTCAGACTACCTAGCGCAATCACCGATCCCGGCTGAAGTGTAGACCAAGGCTGGCTAGCCCTGACCTCGTAGCGCTATGTTCCCATCGTCTACCGTAAACCCAAAGGCCATTGCCGTTGTCTGCACTGTTTGAAAGGCCTGCGGCTAGCGATCGTCGGGCCACCTTAATACGCCATTTCCCTCTTTGTGAACTTACGCCCCTTATTGGTCAGCTCTTCAGTAGGGCCGTGGGTCACCATCACCCCCCACTTTATAAGCTCCTCTATGTTGTCGATCGTGGTTCCGTGCAGAATGCGTTTGTCGTTCGCCTTGAACGCGTCGAAGACGCGGGTGCGGGCCTCTTCCAAGATCGGTGCGCCAAGCGCCGGCATGCCTCCCGGACCAGTAGCCTGGGCGCTTCCGCCGCGTGGCCGGTTGAGACCCATCAACGACATGGTCATGTCTCCCGGCCCCCACTCCCCCCATGCCACACCGGGCACGGCGGTTGTTTGCTCGACGTTGGCCAACGCGTGTTTGTCTTCGACCTTGATGGACAGAATCAGTTCACCTTCCGGGTTCAACGGCCACGGGTCGGCGACTTCCAGGTACTTGTTCGACGATACGCCCCAGATTCTTGCAGCGAAGCTTTGGCTCCCGGATCCCCGCAGGCCCTCTGGGATCATGTCGTCCTTGAGCCCGTCTCGGGAAAACGGGTAGCGGGCGGCAGCGATAAACATCTTGACCGCTTCAGGGGTCCGTGCATGGCACAGCATCAAGCCGTGAACGCCGGAGCTCAGGACCTGCTCGATCACCCAGTGGTTGGCGCGAACAGTTGGTCCATCGAGACCGAGAACCGGCAAAGTAACGATGACGGCCGGCGTCCGGTGTCCCGACTTGGTGGGCCCTCCGTCGACAAGCCCTTGCATAAATTCCCGAAGGCGATTCGGGACGAACGGGCCATGCTCCATCTGATACTGGATGAAATCGATGTGCGACTTGGCCAGTTTCTTACCTTCTTCGTAGCCCGCGCCGACGACACTGAGGTCGTACACGGGTTGTCCGGCCTCCATAAGCTCGATCATCTTGTTGATGCGCTTCGGCTTGTAGCTCGGGTCTCCGCCCTGCGCCCACAGGCCGGAAGCTAGAGCTATCCCCAAGAGCGGAAGATACGTCGCGGTCTTCTTCATTTCGATCCCTCCTGAAATGATTTGAGATTGGATGCGTTATCGCCTTAGCCACCGACGGATACGAACTTCTGCAGCACATGGCAGTCCGGCGGGACCACGCCTCGATTTCCCCCGGCCGACATGGTCACCTCGCCGACGTAGATATCGCCATGGCTGTCTACCCAGATGTCGTGAGGAGCGAAGAAGTCCCCTGGAGCACATGGCCTTTCGCCTCCGCCCCAACGAGCCAGCAGCTCTCCCTTCAGGTTGAGAACGCTCACTCGCCCGCCCACCGGGTTCGGCCTGGGTGGCTTGTCGCCCGGAAAAAGGCCCGCGCGCCAGCCAATTTCCGCCACATAGGCACGATCCTGGGAGTCGATGAAGATCTCGGCGGGCCGTTCGAGGTCGTTCCACTCGGTCAGGTACTTGCCTTCCGCCGAGAAGAGCTGAACCCGGTCGTTCTCGCGGTCTGCGACATAGACCGTCCCCTCGCGGTCAACGGCGATTCCGTGGGGTAGGTGGAACTCGCCGGGGCCCTCGCCTGGTTCCCCCCAGGAGTGAAGCAAGCGACCGTCCGCTGAGTACCTGTGCACTCGGGCGTTGCCGTATCCGTCGCTGACGTACAAATCGCCGGTTGGGGAAATGGCTAGGTTCGTCGGTTGGTTGAAAGGCCCGGCGGCTGCGCGGATAGTGCGGTAGTCTCGGTCGGCCACGCCGGTATCCGAAGCCTGTCCGCTGACGCCCAAGGTGAGAAGCAATTCCCCATCGGTCGTAAACTTGCGCACGGAATGATCGAGATCGTCCGTGCAGTAGACGCTATCGTCGTCGCCGATGTGAATCCCGTGGGCGCGGACGAACGTGCCCTCGCCCCAGGAGGTTAGGAAACGCCCGTCCCTATCGAAGACTACGACTGGGTGCTCGCCACGATTGAAAACGTAGACGCGATCCTGTGAATCGGTGGCCACGCCTGCCACCTCGACGAGGTCCCAACCCTCAGGCAGCCTCTGCCAGGACTCTTGAACCTGATACTCGATCTTGTTGACTTGGGTCTTCATGAATTAGTCCTCGGCTCAGAGTCTAGGGAACTCGCGTCACCGGTAGCGGCGCGCCAGCCAGGCCTCGTGCCACGAGTGTACGGCTATGAGGGGCGAGCCGCAAGGCTGCCGCGACAACGGGGAGCACGCTGCGAGCTAGTCGTTACGAAGGGGCCGGCCACGGCTTATCGAGTTGGGGAACCGGCGCTCGCTGGTTCGACCTCGTCGAGCGAGCTGACGGCTTCTTCGCCTCGCTTGGCTGGATCGAAGGCAAGCCAACCCTCGCTCCAAGTGAACAGAAGCAAGTTGGCAAGCGCTCAGGACCTAGACGGAGTTGGAAGGCGATATCACAACAGGAAAGATCGGAAGAGATCTTAACTCGCTCATTTTGAGTAGCGTAGCCCTCATTCGTGGGAGCCCGATGAGTGGATACCGGTCTGTCAGGAGTCCACTCGCTCCCGGGTTCTACGTGGCTTGTGTGCGAAAGCTCAATGTCCGAAAAGCCGATTCCACCAGGGTATCGCCCACGGATGCTTGCTCTCGATCACGTCCATGTTCATCCGATTTCTTACATTCTTGGGGTCGGCTTTCAGCGCACGCTGCATTACTTCGTAGGCTTTGGCGATCTTCCCTCGTTGAAGAAGAACAGCCGCCAGGTTCCCAAGTGTTTCGGCTCCATCCGGTTCCATCTCGACGGCCACTCGAGCAGATTGCTCCGCATCCTCTAAGCGATTCAATTCGCCGAGTGCCCAAGTGAGTTCAAGCCAACCATCCGTACGATCTGGGAGTAACTCTGTAAACTTCCGAAACGACTTTTCCGCTTCCGCCCATTTCCCTAACAGACGCGAAGCGATCCCGTGAATCTGCAACGCTCCCGGTGCTTCAAACCGTGTTTCCTCGACGAACCGTCTGGATTCTTCATGGATCGAGGCTACCGCAGCCCGATCAACTTTCACTGGGTGCTCGTTAAAGACTCCAAGACCAGCCAATTCGTCCCACAATGAACGGTATCGCTCCTCTACCGCTGAAAGGCTCATGTACACCGACCGCCACGGTCCTCGTCGAACCGTTTCTTGAGATGTTTCGCGGCTTGGGCCCAGCCATCCCGTTCATTAGCCGTCGGCCGGGTCAGATCGGCTCTCCGGAGGCCGTTTGCCACGCGGAGCGCCAAGGTTCCACCGGTGATCGGACCTCGGTCGATCTCGCCTTCGGCTATGTCCAGGAATTGGATCCTGGGCTCAGGGGTGTCATGAACGAGTTCCAAGTAGATCAGGAAGGCCCAGGCGCGATCGGAAGCGCTCAAATCAGAAACCGCCAAACTAGCTGTCAGTAGATCCCAGGACCCGGATATTCCATGACATATCCCTTGGCGACCAAGACGGTCCGATTCTACCTCGTTAAGGATTGATGGCGGAAACAAACGATGCAGCTTTCTTTCGAACCGGCGGTTTGCCGGCACCTCGCCCTGGGCCGCCTCCGGGCGTCTGAGGGCCGATCCGAGGCCCTTCGGCGATGGATCGTTCATCGCATGAGGTATCTAACTAGTTAAGCGATCAAAGGGCTAGAGATGCCCTTGCGTCGCGCCTTCGGCGGCGCTAGCCGCAAGAGCACAGCATGCCATGACGCTCAACGCATCAGATTGTGGAACGTCGGGCTGCATTCATTGGCCGCGGCCTGGGCCGCCTGCTGATCCGTCTGGACTTTCGCGGAGATCCGGTTGAGCGGCTCTGACGTGAGGGCGGCCTTGATCTCCTCTTCCTTGCCGCCGTTCGCAAAGTAGTGCGTCGAAGCGCTTTGATTCGCTCTCGCGCTTCTCCTCGAGTTTGCCCGACTCGCTCGTGGACGATCGGGACAGGAGTAGTGAAGCGACCCCTCGAAGAGCTCTAGTCGACTCACGGCACGGACGCACGCATTGCGCTACCGAGTTCCGTTGCGATGTGCGGCAAGTCGGAAGCGCTCTGGATACCGAACCGACGACCACCGGCCTCCGCGGCGATCTGCGTCAGAAGTTCCGAACCAGCCAGCTCCTGCGCGGACTGCCCGCTGATCGGACTCGGTCCACCTAAAGCGATCACGAAAACGCGGACGCCCGTTTCACGGATCGCCGCTTCGATCTCTGTCTTCGAATACCTGCTACTGTTGTCACCGCCATCCGAGATGAGCAGGAGAACTTTTCGCTCGTTGCGCCCCGTCCTGGTGAGTTGTGTGCCCAGATAGATCGCATCAATCAGGGCCGACCCGCCTCTAGCTTCTCTGGGGACGGCATAAGCCAGCAGTGTGTCGGCGTCGCTTCCGAACCCACTGAGGACAACCGGATGGTCGGACGCTTCAATCAAAGCGATCTCCTCTTGCGGGTTGGCGTCGTTGATCAGTTGGGAGAGAACCTGACGCGCCAGCCCCATCTTGGGACCCATGCTCCCGCTGGTGTCGAGAACGAGACCTATCGACAGGGCTTGGGGCTCCACGGCTTGCTGGGCTGCCCAAGCGATGCCTGTCGAAGCCGACAGCACGAACGCCAAAATCCAGACTCGCTTCATTCGAACCTCCAAACGCTTGGCCTGTGCTACTAGACGCGACTCTACGGTACCACGCGCCACTCACCTCGCTACCCAGTGTGGAGCTTCGCCTTCCGCTATCGGAAAATATCAGAAACGAGGCCACAGAGTTAGCACTTTCCCTGCAGAGTGCTAACCTTTCCGCCTTTAGCCGCGCCGCACTAGCCGAGCCGTCGGGGGCAGTTTGCGGGGCCGGTCCGGCGAAGCCTTTTCTGTTTCCGGCCCGTCGAGCGCTACGCAGGTCTTCGACACGCGATCGTGCCAGGTGTAGCGCTGCTCGTCGGCCGCCGCCCAGGCAAAGCCGATGCCCAGCGCCGCCGCGCTCAGCAAGGTTCCGAAAGCTCGGTTGCGACGCTGTGCCGCTGTGGGCTCGCCGCCGTCGAAAGCCACGACGCGCAACCGCATCCAGACCATTCCTACCGTGCGGCCCAGGTAGCGCAGATAGAAGATCCAGTAGAACGCTAGGAGTACACAGAAGAACATCGCTAACAGCCGCGGCGTTGGCTCGCCCGCGAGCGAAGTCTGATCAATGAAGTAAGCTACGCCGAGGAATACTCCTAAGGCCACGGCCACGATCGCGAGATCCAACAACGCGGCGACGGCTCGTATGCCGATCGGCGCCGACATCGAGACTCGCTGGCCGCTCTCGCCGGCAGGTTGCCCGGCGTCCTGCTTTGGAGCCGGCTCGGCGCCCTTTTCAATAAGCTCCTGCGCCAGGACCTCGCTCGGCAACGCCGGCCGCGGATCCTGCGGAGCATCGGCCCGTTTGAGCGGCGGCAAGTAGGCGCCGTCGGGAGTCGGGGTCGCGGCTGCATCTAGGTCTGCTTCTAGGCGCTTCACCGCCGCGGCCACTTGATCCCGCGCAATCCCCGGCTGCGTCAATCCGCGCGATGTTTCATTCGGCTGCCGAGCCGGCATTTTCTTGGTCTGCTCGTCGGAGAGCTTCTTGCGATCTCGGTAGCCCTCCAGTTTGCGCGTGAGCTCGCGGCGCCATTCCGGCTCGGCCTTGAGCCCGGGACCATCCGGGGCAGCCGCCAAACCTTCGGCGATTTCGAGACCGAGCAGCGCCTGGGTGTTACGCTCGCCGAACCGCCGCCCGCAGCGTTCGCAACGAAGCCACTCGGCCGGGCTGCGGTGGCCGCACTGAGAGCATTGCTGGGAGCTAGCGCCCTCGTTCGGTATCGGGTCAGGTTGCATCGTTAGACCGAGCGGCGATGTAGGAGCGAAAACAGGACTTGCTGCAAGAGCGTTTCTTTTAGTGCCTTCTGGGAACATTCGATTGTATCAATGTTTCAACCGTTTAGTATAGAAAGTTTTGCGGTGACTTTGGAGCTCGGCTGCGGGATGTTGACCGCCCCAGCGGGGTGTGATAGCGTGGGGGGTCGGACCGGCTGGCCGGCGGCTTCCAACCTCCTGTAATTTCCCTCGTGCTTTGAGGACCCGCGGTTTCGAGAAGAACCTGCACCGCGGTAGGCTGAAGCTGACCGTCCGAGAGCCCGGAAAGTACTCTTAACATGGCTCAGAGAGTTGCGAATCGATACGCGGCCGCACTGGCGGAAGCCACGGCGCGAGACGGCGCCTCTGTTGATGCTGCGTCTGCGCTTGGGCAATTGCGGTCCTTCGCAAAGGCCTTCGGTTCTTCGAAAGATCTCCGCACCGTACTGGCTTCGCCCGCCGCGACGGCCGATACCAAGCAGGCGCTGATCGGTGCGATCGCGGATCGGATCGGCCTCGCCCAGCCCGTGCGCAATTTTCTCTTCATTTTGGTCGACAACCGCCGCACCGGCTTGCTCGACGAAATCGTCGAAGCGCTCGAAGAAGCAGTGGCCGAGGCGAGCGGCTTGGCTCGCATCGAGGTGCGCTCGGCCGGACCTCTCGACGAGGGTCAGAGACAAGAATTCATCTCCACATTCAGCAGCTTGACCGGCAAGCAGGTGCAACCGCGTTTCGTCGTCGACGAGGACCTGCTCGGCGGATCGCTCGTGCGCGTCGGCTCGACGCTCTACGACGGCTCGCTGCGCGCTCAGTTGCGCAGGCTCGACCGCACGCTTGCGGGACAGGCTTGAACCCGAGGAACGAACCAAACCATGGCTGAGATCAGCGCCGGCGAAATCACCCAACTGATTCGCGATCAAATCGAGAACTACCAAAGCGCCGTTGAGGTTGCCGAGATCGGCTCCATCATATCTCTCGGCGACGGGATCGCTAGACTTCACGGTCTTGAGAAAGTAATGTCGGGCGAAATGCTCGACTTCGAGCACGGCGTCGCCGGCATCGCCATGAACCTCGAAGAGGATCAGGTTGGCGCGGTGCTGCTCGGCGACTACACCAAGCTCAAAGAGGGCGACGAGGTCCGCCGCACCAAACGCATCCTCTCGGTGCCGGTGGGCGACGCCATGATCGGCCGCGTCGTCGACGCGCTCGGCAACCCGCTCGACGGCAAGGGTCCGATTCAGACCGACCAGCGCAACCCCATTGAGAGAGTCGCGCCCGGCGTCATCCAACGCAAGTCCGTTCACGAGCCGATGCAGACCGGGCTCAAGGCCATCGACTCGATGATTCCGATCGGACGCGGCCAGCGCGAGCTCGTCATCGGTGACCGCCAGACCGGTAAAACCGCCGTCGCGCTCGACGCGATCATCAACCAGAAGGGCGGCGACATGATCTGCGTCTACGTCGCCATCGGACAGAAACGCTCCACCGTCGCACAGGTCGTCAAGACGCTCGAGGATCACGGCGCGATGGAGTACACCATCGTCGTTGTCGCCTCCGCTTCCGACCCAGCGCCGATGCTCTACCTGGCGCCTTACGCCGGCTGCGCTATCGGAGAGTTCTTCCGCGACAGCAAGCGCCACGCGCTCTGCATCTACGACGATCTCTCCAAGCACGCCTCGTCCTATCGTGAGATTTCGCTGCTGCTGCGCCGCCCACCGGGTCGCGAGGCCTTCCCCGGCGACGTCTTCTATTTGCATAGCCGGCTGCTCGAACGCGCCTGCAAGCTCAGCGACGATCTCGGGGCCGGCTCGCTTACCGCCCTACCGTTCATCGAAACTCAGGCGGGTGATGTTTCGGCCTACATTCCCACCAACGTCATCTCGATCACCGACGGCCAGATCTATCTCGAAGCCGATCTATTCAACTCCAACATCCGCCCGGCCGTCAACGTCGGCTTGTCGGTCAGCCGAGTCGGCGGAGCGGCTCAGATCAAGGCGATGAAGCAAGTCGCCGGTGCGTTGCGTCTTGAGCTCGCACAATATCGCGATCTCGCCGCCTTCGCCCAGTTTGGCTCCGATCTCGACAAGGCCTCGCAGCAGCAGCTTCACCGCGGTATTCGCCTCACAGAAGTGCTCAAGCAGAAGCAGTACGCGCCGCTGCCGGTCGAAAACCAGGCGCTGATCATCTTCGCCGGCTCGAACGGCCTACTCGACGACCTCGAGATTTCGCAGCTCGCCGAGTTCGAAGCCGGACTCTATGATTGGTGCGATCGACAAGAGGACAGCGTCCTCAAGCAAATCGCCGAAAAGGGAGCCTTCGACGACGACCTGCGCGCCGCCGTCAAGAACGCGATCAACAAGTACAAAGAACGCTTCCTGGCAGGGCAGGGAGCGGCTTAACGCACCATGCCTTCTCTGATCGATCTTCGCCGCCGTATTCGGTCGGTCCAGAACACGCAGCAGATCACCAAGGCCATGAAGATGGTCTCGGCGGCCAAGCTGCGGCGCGCCCAGCAAGGAGCGCTGGCTTCGCGCCCCTACGCGGATTTGCTTAACGAGATGCTGAGCAGCGTGCTGGGGCATTTGGGCGAGAGCGCTGAAAGCATTGGCCATCCCCTCATGGCGCGCCGCGAGCCCAAACGCACGCTGGTCCTGTTCCTGTCGGGCGAGAAAGGGCTGTGCGGAGCGTTCAATTCGAACACAGGCAAGGCGTTTGACGGGTTTCTGAAAGAGTATGAAGGGGCCGGGGTCGAGGTCGAGGCTGTGGGCAAGAAGGCGCGCGAATTCTGTGTTCGCAATGAGCTGCCGTTGTCAGGCGAATGGGCCAACGTGCTCACCAACGTGGACCACAAGGTCGCGGAAAAAATCGCGGTCAGTGTTATCGATCGATTCAGCAATGGCGAGATCGACGCGGTTTGGATGATCTACAACCGATTCAAGAGCGTGCTGGCGCGCGAAATCGAGATTCGGCCGCTGCTGCCCGTTGAGCCGCCTGAAGCCGATAAGGGCGCCGGCGTCGACTACATCTACGAACAACCACCCGCCCACCTTTTCAGCACGCTGTTGCCGCGCTACGTGATGGCCAACGTCTACCAGGCGATGCTCGAGTCTGCCGCCTCAGAACATTCGGCGCGGATGACGGCGATGGACTCGGCGACGCGCAACGCCGGCGAAGTGCTCGACCAACTGACGTTGCATCTCAACCGTGTCCGCCAAGCCAGCATCACGACTGAGCTGATCGAGGTAGTAAGCGGAGCCGCCGCGGCCGCGGAGTAGAGACCGATCAGCCGCTCAACTGAACAACGGATCAACCAATCATGTCCAATATCGGCAAAATCATTCAAGTGGCCGGCCCGGCCATCGACATGCAGTTCAGCGCAGGGCATCTTCCTGCGCTGCTGAACGCTGTTCGAGTTACCAGCGAGGGTTTCGATGTCGAAACGCCGATCAATTTGATCTGCGAAGTTCAGCAGCACCTCGGCGAGGGCCGTGTGCGCACTGTCGCCATGCAACCCTCGGAAGGCTTGGTGCGAGGCATGCCCTGCCAAGATCTCGGCGAACCGATCAGCGTACCCGTCGGTCCGCAGGCGCTCGGCCGCGTGATGAACGTGATCGGCGAGCCGGTCGACGAGCGCGGCCCCGTCAACACCGAGCAGCGCTTCCCGATCCACCGTGAGGCGCCTTCGCTCGAGGAGCAGTCCACCGAGCTCGAGATGCTAGAAACCGGCATCAAGGTCATCGACCTGCTCGAGCCCTACCTGCGCGGCGGCAAGATCGGCCTCTTCGGCGGCGCGGGCGTCGGCAAGACCGTCATCATCATGGAGCTGATTAACAACATCGCTCTGAAGCATGGCGGCGTGTCGGTGTTTGCGGGGGTCGGCGAGCGCACTCGCGAAGGCAACGATCTCTGGAACGAGATGCAGGAGTCGAAGGTCCTCGACCCCGACGACCACACCAAGTCCAAGGTAGCTCTGGTCTACGGACAAATGACCGAGCCGCCGGGCGCTCGGCTGCGCGTCGGCCTGACCGGACTCACGGTCGCCGAGTACTTCCGTGACGTTGAGGGACAGGACACGCTTCTCTTCGTGGATAACGTCTTCCGCTTCACGCAGGCCGGCTCCGAAGTCTCGGCCTTGCTCGGCCGCATGCCGTCCGCGGTCGGCTACCAGCCCACCCTCGCGAGCGAGATGGGCGCGATGCAGGAACGCATCACCTCCACCAAGAGGGGTTCGATCACCTCGGTGCAGGCCGTCTACGTACCTGCCGACGATTACACGGACCCGGCGCCTGCGACGACGTTCGCTCACCTAGACGCGACGACGAACCTGTCGCGCGCCATCGCCGAGCTCGGCATCTATCCAGCGGTTGATCCGCTGGCGTCCACGTCGCGCATCCTCGACCCGAACGTCCTCGGGGAGGATCACTACAACACCGCCCAAGACGTGAAGGCGATCTTGCAGCGGTATAAAGAGCTGCAAGACATCATTGCCATTCTCGGCGTCGATGAGCTTTCCGAGGAAGACAAACAGACGGTCGCGCGGGCTCGCAAGATTCAGCGCTTCCTGTCGCAACCTTTCCACGTGGCTGAACAGTTCACTGGCTTCCCGGGCAAGTACGTTCCGCTGGCCGACACGATTCGCAGCTTCCGCGAGATCGTCGACGGCAAGCACGACGATCTGCCGGAGCAGGCGTTCTACCTGGTCGGCAACATCGACGAGGCGCGCGAAAAGGCCGAGAAGCTGGCCAAGGCGGCCTAGACGATGGCCGGGACCTTCAAGCTCGAAGTCGCCGTACCAGACCGTCTCTTGATCGAGACCGAGGCGGAATCGCTGCGAGCCCCGGCGGTCGGCGGATCGCTCGGGGTCTTGCCCGGCCACGCTCCGTTGCTGACCGAGATTGGCGTCGGCGTGCTGTCGTACAAAGCGGACGGTCGAACCCGCTATGTCTCGCTCAACGGCGGCGTGATGGAGATCCAACCCGAGTGCGTCCGGCTGTTGGCGAACACCGCCGAGTGGGCCGAAGAGGTTGACGTCAAACGTGCCGAAGTTTCTTTACGGCGCGCGATGGACATCCTCCGGAACCACGACATGTCGATCAACGTGGAACGCGCCCAAGCCGCCGTTGCGCGCGCGCAAACGCGGCTTGACGCCTGGAAGCAAGCCGGCAAGCCCGCGCGCCAGGCTCCTCCGGAAGAGTAGGCTGTTGGGCTCCGTCCCATTCGCAGCTCCCTTCGCAGCCGCCGCTCATTTCGACGCGCCATGGCGCTGCCTATCCGTTCGGCGTTAAAATCTGAGCGGCCTACATCCGAAACCGAAGATTTCTCGTATGTAGGATCGGAGGGCTCGCCATGTCCTGGGTTCGCGCCGCCTGCTTCTTGCTCTGTGTTTCCGCGGGGTTTCCCCAGTCCTCTCCTCCTCAAGTAGGTCGCCCGGGGCAGGGCCTCGTGTTCGAGCCGCTTCTGTCTGAGCAGACCGGCGTCAGTCGATTCGTCGGCCGTCGGAGCGGCGGAACAGTTTCCATTGAGCCGCAGGGCTTCACTTTAGAGCTCAACCGCGCGGCGGCCAGAGCCGCCTCCAAGTCAACCGCCCCGGTTCACGCCCTTTTTGTCGGCTCAGCCCCCGACGCTCGACTGGAAGGCACCCAGGGGCTCTCCTCGCGAAGTCACTATCTCCGAGGTAAGGATCCGTCCTCCTGGCGTGTGGATGTCCCCCATTACGCACGGGTGCGCGTGTCCGAGGCTTACCCTGGCGTCGACATCGAGTATTACGACGCTCCAACCGGCCTCGAGTTCGACCTTATCCTCAGCCCCGGCGCCGACCCGGCAGCCATTCGTTTGTCCTTCGAGGGGATCGAGGAACTTGTGTTGGACGGCGAGGGCGCGCTCGCGTTGCGGACCGGCTCCGGACCGGTCCGGCAACTTCCTCCGCGAGTCTTCCAGGAGCGCGACGGCGAGAAGCGGTCCATCCCTGCTCACTACGTTCTGGACGAGGACGGCACGGTTGGATTTGACATCGCGGAGTACGACGAGAGCCTGCCGCTGCTTATTGACCCAGTGCTCGACTGGGCGACGTTCCTTGGCGGATCGAGCCAGGACCAAGTCAACGGCGTCGCCGTGGACGCTGCCGGCTTCATCTACGCCGCCGGCTTCACGGGCAGCGCCAACTTCCCAACGGCCAACGCCCATGACGGCGACCTCAGCGGCGCTCTCGACGGCTTTGTCTCGAAGCTAAGCGCGGACGGGACCGAACTAATCTGGTCTACCTTTCTCGGCGGCTCTCTGCGTGACGAGATCCGCGGCCTCAAGCTCGATGCGCAAGGGAACATCTATGTCTCAGGCGCGACGGAATCGGCGGACTTCCCCACGACGGCCGGTGCAGTACAGGAAACGCTGAACGGCCCGGTCGACGCCTTTGTCTCCAAGCTGCTGCCGGACGGATCCGGCTTTGTCTACTCGACTCTCTTTGGTGGACCCGGCGTAGACAACGGCCGAAAGCTCGACATCGACGCTGCGGGCGCCGTGTATCTCGCCGGAGAGGTCAACAGTCCTTCCTTCCCCGCGACCCCCGGCGCCTTCCAGACCCAGCCCGGCGGACAATCCGACGCCTTTGTGGCGAAGATCAACCCAGCGGGTTCAGCGGTCGAGTGGGCCACCTACTTCGGCGGCAACGGGAGTGAGCTGAGCACCGACATCGAGACAGACCCGTCCGGCGGGGTCCTCATAGCCGGATCGAGCAACAGCACGGACTTCCCAGGGACGGCGAACGCCTTTCAGCAATCGCGAGTCGGACTCGGAGACGGATTCATCGCGCGCTTCACGGGTGACGGTAGCACGGTTGACTATTTCACCTACATCGGCGGCGAGCGCGCCGAACAAGTGCGGGGGATCGCTCTGGACGGGCGGGGTAACGTTTGGGCGGCAGGCGGAACGGGCTCGCAGGACTTTCCGACAACCGACAACGCTCCGAACAAGGACTACCTCGGCGGTCCAACCGATGGTTTCCTCGCACGGCTGCCGCTGCCGTCGAGAATCGTTCCCGGACCGCCGGTGATGGAGCCCGTGGTGACCTATGTCGGCGATCAATTGCAGAATTTCGGACTGGATGTCGCTATCTCGCCGACGGCGCAAACGGCTGCGTTGTCAGCGAACATGCCCGGGCAGGCATTCGGCGAATTCATCTCCTACTCGCTCTCGAACTTCTCTCCCTCGCAGCTTGTCGACTGCAGCGGAACGCCCGTCCAGGGCGTCTTTGGCCTGGTATGCGATGTCGATGCGGCTACAGCCGTGCCTTCGGACTGCAGCTGCCTGAACGGCGATGTGCTCGATATGGATGCGTCGGCGGGGGGAGACGTGGCAGTCGGCGGTGTCGGCCTCGCGGATGCGCCCACGTCGGACGGGGCCGTCCAGCCGGACCACGGCGGGGGCGACGGGACGACGGAGGCCGACGGGTGGGTCGGGCGCCTTACCTCCACCGTCGTGGAGAGCGGAGTCGAAGTCACGAAGTTTGTTAGGGCCATCTTCAAGAGCACCGAGATCGAAGTGCGGAAGGAAGGCGATCCTCCTCAAGTGGGCGACACCGTGCTCTTCTCGATTTCTGTAAGGAACACGGGACCGGGCGACATCACGAACGTTGAGGTATCCGACCCGGAACCCGACACGCTCGATTTCAAAAAGTTTGAAGGGCAGTTTGCTGGACCCGATGATGAGATCGCCTTCCACTTGACCGACGGCGAATGCCGCTTGTTCGCTCGACGCGGCCTGTGCAATTTGGAGGTCATGCCTGCTGACTCCTTCCTTCTTATTGAAGGCATCGCGGAGATCGTTCGCACAGGCGAGTCCGAAAACAAGGTCTCTGTTAGATGGGACACGGGCTCTGCCGAGGCCGCCGTGCCGATCCCAGAAGTAGTGCAAAGGAAGACGGCCAAGCTCGACGTTGAAAAGACCTCCGAGCCGGCGACCGGACCTAACGGGCTGCCGGGTGTCCAGTTCACCATCAAGGTCACCAACTTAGGGCCGGTCCCGGCGGTGGGCGTCACGATGTGGGATGGTCTTGGTGACGGACTTCTGCTCGACTTGCCGAACGTCCTGCCGGTGGTTATCGACGGGCCTGCCGTGTGTTCCGATCCGCAGTCGGCGCTGCTCTTCAAGTGCACGGCGGATCGACTCGAAGTCCGACAGTCGTTTACTGTCTCCGCATTCGCATACGCGGAAGGCCCCGGGCCCTTTTCCAAACGCAACCTTCGCATCAATCGAGCTAGGGCGTTTGGCGATGACATAGAAGGCGATCTCGATGCTCACAGCGTGGTGGTGGCCCCGGCAACGTCGGAAGAAATCGACAAGGTCCGCTGCAGCGTGCAACCGACGGCGCCTGTCAGGCCGCCGGCGACCGACAGCGTTCATGAGCCGTATCCCGACCTTGACGTCCAATGCGACGGCCCTCCGGCGTATTCCGGAGTTGGGGACTGGTCGCTCAAGATCAACAATGCCAAGGTAACTCCAGGCACTCCGGCGCCCCAACTTGAAGTCATCGATCCCTCGACTGGTCAGAAGCAAACATTTGAGGGAACTGTGTCGCCCGTCACCGAAAACAGCGTGTTTTGGAGGGGTACAGCCGACTTTTCCAACAGTGGAGCCATAGGCGCCCTGATCCGCAACCTCGTGCTTAACGCATCCGCGGGAACCGAGGGCGGGTTGATTACGGCTGAAGTTCGCGTCGACTTGCCGACTGAAGGCGGTGTGCCGCAAGCGCAAAACGATCCGATCATCTCGAATCTGAGCAACGTTCCCGTAGGGTCTGACTACACGTGTTCCGAGGAGGCTTCGTCTCCCGGGGGATGGGAGTTCTCCTGCCGCGAGATGGACCGCGGAGGACTCCGAACCTGGTCGAGTCCATCCGGGGACACGACCGGCTTGTCGGCGTACATCGAGCAACTAAGGGCCGACGACGCCTACCGGTTTGTCCTGGAGCCGGCCGACGTTACAGATCTCGACATCGGAAACCCCTTGGGATTTCTGTCCGCTGAAGGCGAGAGCAAAGAGCAGCCCGCCCCGGTCGAGGTGCGCCGGATCGAAAACTTCAACGCCGACTTTACCGGAGGCGCGGCGGCCCCGGACGTCAAACGCGAGGTTTCGGTCACGGCCGACGAGCGGGCTGAGTTGCTTTACCGCTTCGTGACCCCCGAGGACGGGGGCCGGGACGAAGTCCTGGACAGCTACCGCTTTCGTTTCGAGATCGACTGTGCGAACGATCCAACCGGCCTCGCGAGTTTCACCTTTGGACGCGCTCCCATCGACTTCGCGGTGCTACAGCTCGACAATCCGCCGCCCGCTCGCTTCGACCCCGCGAAGGCGCGGATTTTCACAACCGACGTCGCCGAAAGATGCCGGGCGGGACGGCAGACGTTTTCAGTAGCTGCCAATGTTAACGGCGCGTCGCTCGGCGGCAGTCCCAGCGCCGGCGGGCTGGGAACGATCTTCCTTGCCTCTCCCGCGCCGGGCGCTGAGCGCACTGCAGCCTCCGCCACTCCGCTTCCCAGGAGCCTCGGAAACGCCGAGATTCTCTTCTTCGCTGTAGTCCCGCGAACCTCACAACTCACCGAAGCCGAGAACTCAGCGCTTCCTGTCTTACAGCAAGCCGCTGGTCCTATCGGGGTGACGGCCCCCTTGTCGTTCGTCTCCGAGACGCAGATCAACTATCAGGTCCCCGCCGAGCTAGCAGGCGCGGTCGGCCCAGTCTTGGCGAAGGTAATCGTCGATGGCGTGGCGAGCGAGCCGTTCGAGTTCAACTTGGCGGAGTTCTCCCCTGCGGTATTCACTTTCGACTTCGGACCAGGCCGCGCCGTCGCCATCAACCCCGACGGCTCAGTGGCCCACCCAGCGGACTCCTTCGGCGGCGCTGTCAACAGCCGGCCCGTGGTCAGGGGAGAGGCCTTGGTCATCCTGGCAACGGGACTCGGCCCGGTCACACCCAACGCCGTTACCGGCTTCAATTCCCTGGACGCTAATGGCGATTTCGTCCGGCGCGATACGGTCGAGATCCCACGTGTGATGATCGGCGGCGTCGAACAGCAAGTGCTGTTCTCCGGCTTGTCGCCCGAGTTTGTTGGCGTGTATCAGGTGAACATATTCGTGGCGGATGGAACCCCGACCGGTGACGCCCAGCCGTTGGTCTTCGAAATCGGCCGCGTGCGAAGCCGGGACGACGTGACCGTGGCGGTGGAGCCCTGAGCGGCTGCGTAATTTCATGCAGCCACGTATCGCGGTAGGTAACGCCGGTCACTCGCGACGCCTCGATTTGGCTAGTAGCGAGGGGCCCAGTTCTCATGGCGGACGCTCATCCGGTCGCGCCAGACTGTACAATCTCATCGTGAACTCCAGATGAAAACCCTCAAGCTATCCGCCTTGGTCGCCGCCTTCGCCGCGAGCGCGTTTGCCGCGCCGCTGTTTGAGCAGACCAACGTCTTCGAAGCCGAAAAGGGCGGCTACGCCCACTACCGCGTTCCCGCTATCGTCGTCACCGCGAAGGGAACCGTGCTTGCCTTCACAGAAGCGCGCAAGAGCGCCGGCGGCGATTGGGGCGTCCAAGACATTTTGATGCGCCGCAGCGACGACGGCAAGACTTGGTCCGCTCCGCGCAGCGTCGCTCGTGTTGAAGGGGAGGTCATGCCGAACCCGGTGGCCCTCGCGCAGGGTCTCGACGAACCCGGCGCGACGACCTACAACAACTTTGTGCCTATAGTCGACCATCGTAGCGGCGCGCTCCACGCCGTCTTCGTCGTCGAGTACAACCGCGTCTTCTATACTCGCAGCGACGACGACGCCGAAACCTTCGCCGAGCCGGTCGAGATCACTGACGTTCTCGAAGGCTACCGACGAGAGTATGACTGGAAGGCGATAGCCGTCGGCCCCGGCCACGGCGTACAGCTTTCGAGCGGTCGACTGCTTACCCCGCTTTGGATGTCGACCGGAGAGGGCGGGCACGCCCACCGGCCCTCATGCGTCGCCACGCTTTACAGCGACGATCACGGTGAGACCTGGGAGCGCGGCGAGATCGTAGTCTGCGACGGCGAGCTCAAGAACCCGAGCGAGACCTTGCCGCTTGAAGCCGTAGACGGGCGCGTGATGCTCAATATTCGGCACGAGTCTCCCATACACCGCCGCGCCGTCTCCTATAGCTCGAACGGCGCGGGCGGCTGGTCGAAGCCCATCTTCGACGAGCAGCTACTCGAGCCGGTCTGCATGGGCTCGCTGATTCGACACTCAAGGCGGCCTGAGTCGGATCGAAATCGAATCCTATTCGCAAATCCGCACAGCTCTGAGCCGCGCGACCCGGCCCACCCGGAGGGCAACCACAAGCGCCAAAACGTCTCCGTCAAACTGAGCTACGACGAAGGCCAGACCTGGCCGGTGAACAAGGTCGTCGAGCCGGGAACGAGCGGCTACAGCGACCTCGCGGTCGGCCCCGACGGCATGATCTATCTGATTTACGAACGCGGCACGCCGTCGGACCGCGGAACCCACGTCAAATACTTGACTGTCGCGCGCTTCAACCTTGAGTGGCTGACCGACGGTGACGATCGCTAGCAATACCGAACCGTCCCAGGATTAGCCGCGATTCATCGACGGCCGCCGGCCACCCTGTTGTGAGCGAACCTTCGTACAATAGCGGGCGATGAAAACGTTTCGTTTCGCCGCCTCCGTTCTAGCCATCGCCTATCTTGCAGGCTGTGCGTCGCCGCCGTCCGAGCGCCCGCCCAATATGGTTATCGTCCTCAGCGACGACCAGGGCTGGGGCGACCTGAGCGTCCACGGCAACTCGAATCTCTCTACGCCTAGCATTGACTCGTTGGCGCGCGACGGAGCGATGTTCGAGCGCTTCTACGTTTCGCCGGTTTGCTCGCCCACGCGCGCCGAACTGCTGACGGGGCGCTATCATCCTCGCGGGGGAGTCTTCAGTACGTCGACAGGCGGCGAGCGCTTGGACCTCGACGAAAGAACGTTGGGCGACGCGTTTCGCGCGGCCGGCTACGCAACAGGTGCGTTCGGTAAATGGCACAACGGCACGCAGTATCCCTATCACCCCAATGCGCGCGGCTTCGACGAATACTATGGTTTTCCTTCAGGTCACTGGGGGAATTACTTCAGCCCGATTCTCGAGCACAACGGCGAGCTGGTTCGCGGCAACGGCTTCATCATCGACGACCTAACCGACCATGCGCTCGACTTCATCGAGCAAAACAAAGACAAGCCCTTCCTGTGCTACCTGCCCTACAACACGCCTCATTCGCCTATGCAGGTCCCGGACAGCTTCTACGAACGGTTTGACGGCGCCGAGCTCTCGATGCGGCATCGCGATCCGGAATCCGAAGACGTGCCCAAGACCCGCGTGGCCCTGGCGATGGTCGAGAACATCGACTGGAACGTCGGCCGTGTTCTAGCCAGGCTCGATGAGCTCGACCTGAGCGAAGACACCATCGTGCTCTACTTCAGCGACAACGGGCCCAATAGTTTTCGCTGGAACGAAGGCATGAAGGGTCGCAAGGGCTCCACGGACGAGGGCGGGGTCCGCGTCCCCGCCTTGATGCGTTGGCCCGGAAAGATCGAGCCGGGATTGCGAATCTCGAAGATCGCGGCGGCGATCGATCTGCTTCCGACCTTCGCGGACCTGACCGGCATCTCGCTGTCGAGCGAAAAGCCGCTGGACGGCGTCAGTCTCAAGCCGTTGCTTATGGGAGCCGCAGAGGACTGGCCCCAGCGGAGGATCTTCAGCCACTGGCGAGGAAAGGTCAGCGTGCGCACCGATCGTTTTCGCCTGGATGACGACGGCGCGCTCTTCGATATGGTTGCCGACCCGGGACAGCGGCTCGATGTTGCTGTCGACCATCCCGAGGAAGCCGACAGCCTCGTGCGCGCCCGCGATGAGTGGAAAGCTGAGTTGCTGCCCGGCTTGGGCGAGGCCGACCGGCCTTTCCCCGTTGGCTACGGCGAGTTTCCCGTGACGTGGCTGCCTGCGCGGGACGGTGTTGCGCACGGGGGAGTCGAACGCAGCGCCCGAGCTCCGAACTGCTCCTTCTTTACGAACTGGAGCAGCCCCGAAGACAGCATGACCTGGGATATCGAGACGGCGACTGCCGGCCGCTACGAGGCGAGCGTCTACTACGCCTGCGCCGCCGAGGACGTGGGCGCCACGATCGAGCTCAGCTTCCTCGACTCCAGCATTCGATTCACAACGACCGAGGCGCACGATCCGCCTCTAACCGGAGTCGAGAACGATAGAGTTACGCGGGGCACGGAGTCCTATGTGAAGGACTTCAAACCGCTGCTGCTTGGCGAGATCGAGTTGCCGAAGGGGCGCGGCCAACTCACGCTGCGTGCGCTCGATATCCCCGGCAAGCAAGCGATGGAAGTGCGTTTCGTGAAGCTGACGCTGTTGCCTTAGGAGTGCGTTCGCTCAGTGATGGTCCGAACGCTTTGGGCTGCTTGAAGTCTGACTACTCAGCGATGCCCAAGCCTCGAAGCGCGCCTGCCAAAATGACTGTGGCCCAGCCCGCAATGGCCCCGAACTTGTGAGCCCGGCGGCTGTCGGCGCGGGAAAGCCATAGGGCCAGTGCGGCGAGCATTGCGTTAATCCCGGATGCAGCGCGCCAACCCCCAAGCCAGATCAGATCGACTCCGACCACCCAAAGTTGCTGAGCGGCGAGCAGCTGAAAGAACCTAGCCGCTCCGGCCAGATAACCCTCCTGCGAGTCAGGCTTGCCGAAGGCGTCCGCCAGCAACGCGCTCGTTGCCGCGAAGAGTAAGATCGGACCACAGACGACGTAGAGGAACGAGGGGAATGTCCAATCCTTGCGGTCCAGGATAATCAGGGTGTGCCAGAAGAGGTTGAAATGGACGAGCAATAAGAGCACGAGCCAACTGGTTGCCAGCCAGTTCCTGGTCCTAGAGGCGCCGAGCGGCTCAGTCAAGGCCCCTAGGATATTGGCGATCCCCAAGGTGAGGATCGTGATGAACATCAGCGCGACGAGCAGAGCGGTACTAACTTCCACAGATTTGTTTCCTCTTGCCGGAACGACGAGATTACCGTCTTGGCCGGCTCAGCACGGGTCGTTCTTTTGATGGTTCGGGCAACCAATGATTCTATCCACTAAGGCCCGAGCTTCGCACGAGAATTGCGATGGATGGTGGGTTCCGGTAGAGTTCCATCAACAGTCGAGAGACCTGAACACTCGGAGCAAGGCACGTGTGTTATCTTGCGCTATAAGACTGTCAGCAGCAGCAATGCGTACCCGATGGTACGCCCAGGCAGCGTTCCCGGTCCTTAGCTGACTCCCCGCAAGCGCCTTCCGATAGCCCGTTACCGAGAGTCTAATGAACCCTGTCTGGCGCATCCTTCTCGTGCTCGCGCTCTGCCTCAGCGTGGACGCCACCCCCGCTGCGGATGATGCGAAGTTGGAGGGCCAGCCCATCCTGCAGATCACGATCACAGGCCTCAAACGCACGAAAGTGGCGTTCGTGCTCGACCGGCTGGCCTCTCGAGTCGGCCAGCCCTTTCAGGCAGCGGGGATAGAGCAGGACGACGAGAGGATGGATCGAATGGGCCTCTTCAGTTCCATTCAGATCGTCCCGGTGCAGCGAGAGAATGGGGTAGATCTTGAGATCCAGTTAAGCGAGATAGCGCCGTTCCTGCCGTACCCGTCGTTGGAGTACAACGATGAGAACGGCGTGGCGCTCGGCGGTGGCGTCAAGTTCGGGAATCTTCTCGGCCGCGGAATTTCCGGCTCGATCTCAGCGCGGTTTGGCGGCCAGACGGATATGGAGATACTGCTCGATTCGGCCTGGAGTCCTAATCCTAGCCCCTGGTACGACGTCGTTACCTACTACCGAAATCGGCTCAATAGCCTCGACGACTTCAAGGAAAACGCCTTCGAGGGCGTGCTTCGCGCGGGCTATCAGTTCCATCCCGCTTTTCGTCTCGGGGGGCAGTTTGACTACATGTCCATGCAAAGCGACACACCCGAAGCTACCCTCTCGCCCAGCAACAGGGACTGGACTCCCGGTCTCGGGGTGGTCGCCGAATACGACACTCGGGACTTTGTCTCGAACCCCCGGCGCGGCTGGCGCAACAGCGTTGACTTCACCAAGTACGGCGGATTCCTCAGTGGAGACGGAGACTTTGCCAGAGTGAACTTCGACGTTCGTCGTTTCCATCCGATCGGCGACCGGCATAGCGTGGCCTTGTTCTCCCTCACTACGCTGCAATCGGGCACGGTGGGGGAGGAGATCCCTGTGTACCGGGATTTTCACATTGGCGGAGCGAACACGATACGCGGCTGGGACATCGGAGCGCGCGAGGGTAAGAACCAGATGATCAACACTCTGGAGTATCGCTACGACGTCCTGAAGATACGATCGTTCCGGGTATTCGGCATCGGGTTATATGCTGGGGTCCAGGTCGCCGCGTTCGGAGATCTGGGAACCGCGTGGAACGACTCCGACGACTTTACCCGAAACTTCATCGGCGGCGGCGGCTTTGGTGTGCGGCTGCTATTCCCCTACGTCCGAGTGATCCGTCTCGACTTTGGTTTCGGCCAGAGCGGCATGGGAATCTCGCCGCACTTCGGGATCCGCGAGAAAGCCTACAACCAAAGATTTCGCGTGCGCTGAACGGAAGCGAGGCTGGAACGAATTCTCTGTCCGCCACTCGCGGCCTATGTCTTCGGCCCTGCTTTTAGGAACCTTCCTTACTTCTTCGGCTCCGTCTCTCCCAGGCTCCGATGAGACCGACGCGAGCGGCAACGGTTTCAGACCATGAGGCGGGTGCAAGGGTTTCGGGGATTTGCGTGGATCTACCTTCTAGTCAGGGCGTCCCGCAGCGTGAGAAACAAGAACACTACAGCAGTTCTTTGCACGTTTCCCAGGGCCAAGAAAAAACATTGAGCAGAGTCGATTTTCCTATTGACAGCCAACCATTCCAAGGTTACCCTCTAGCAAGTGGTGCTTAGTTCTTTCAGTGAAATCAAGCGCCGCGCTCGTTAAAACTCGATAAGGAGGAAGGTCAGCGAATGTCAGAAACACCATCAGACACAGGCAAATGTACCAGCTCGGCCCTTTCTCAGTTCGAGAGATTGGGCTCAGGTCTCTGAGCTCGTAGTTCGCTCCATATCAACAGTTTGAGATCGACCTGAGCGGGTAGATGAGCAACGATGCTCGTCTCCTTATCCGCTCTCGGTTGAAACGCTACGCCGGTGGCACGTCCACCGGTTGAGCGCTTTGTGATTGGCCGTAGCGGAAAGCCCTTGGCCTTTGACGGGACTGGTGTGTCCTAGATTGTCGATGCGCAGGGTTGGTGTAGCGGAAGCATAGCGGATTCCAAACCCGCCGGCGAGGGTTCGAACCCTTCACCCTGTGCCATGACCGCGGTCTTTGAAAACTGAATAGCAGTGGCAATTACTTGTTGCGGGGTAGCTGGAGTGGTCCCAGTCCGGTCTCATAAGCCGGTTTAGGGCGGTTCGATTCCGCCCCCCGCAACCATGCTGGAGTCGTTCAACAGATAGGATGCTGGGCTTCGAACCCAGAGATGCGGGTGCAATTCCTGTCTCCGGTTCCAATTTTCATAAAGGGGCGTAGTTCAGCGAATAGAGCAGTCGGTTGCGGACCGAAAGGTCGAGGGTTTGAATCCCTCCGCCCCTTCCAAACTCTTTGCAGGCCGTGTAGCTCAGCAGGTAGAGCGTCCGGTTGAAGCCCGGAGCCAGCCGCTGGTTCGATTCCAGCCGCGGCCGCCAAGTTTCTATGCTGGCGGGTGGTCTAACGGCAAGACGCCTGACTGTTACTCAGGATGATGGCGGTTCGAATCCGTCCTCGCCAGCCAAGTTCGGACCCGTAGCCAAGCTGGCAAGGCGGCCGGCTGCAACCCGGTCCAGCGCGGGTTCGATTCCCGCCGGGTCCTCCAAAGTGATTGTTCGTAGAGTTTTTCGGAGATGGTGCAATGGCAGCATGTGCGGCTCTGAACCGCACGATCCAGGTTCGAGTCCTGGTCTCCGATCCGGACCGTTGGCGCAGTCTGGCAGTCGCGCTCGGTTGTCAGCCGAGAGGTCGTGGGTTCAAATCCCACACGGTCCGCCAAGTTTGATCAGGATAAGCGTCTTTAGTGTTTAACGGGAGCATGAAAGCCTTCCAAGCTTAGGGTGCGGGTTCGAATCCCGCAGGACGCTCCATCAGGGTGTAGCTCAGTCCGGCCAGAGTTCCCGCCTCGGACGCGGGAGGTCGTTGGTTCGAATCCAACCGCCCTGACCATTTTCACGTGGGTTCGTAGTTCAACAGCAGAACCGGTGATTTTTAATCATCAAGATGAGGGTGCGAATCCTTCCGAACCCACCACGGGCCCGTAGCTCAGGCAGGAGAGCGCCTGCCTTGCAAGCAGCGTGTAGCGAGTGCAACTCTCGCCGGGTCCACCAAATTCGATGTAGGTCCATAGCTCAACCGGCAGAGCACCCGGCTCTTACCCGGGACTATGGGGGTTCGAAGCCCTCTGGGCCTACCAAGTTTGGCTCTGTAGCCCAATCGGCAGAGGCATCCGCTTCAGAAGCGGATTAGTGAAGGTTCGAATCCTTCCAGAGCTACCAACATTCCGAGCATGGCGCATCTGGGTCGTACCGCATGGCGCGGACGCGGGCTGTAACCCCGCCGCTCGATGAGCATCGCTGGTTCGATTCCAGCACGGCCCACCAGTCTAAATGGGCTCGCGGGCGTGTAGCTCAACGGAGAGAGCAGGCGGTTTCTACCCGTCGGGTTGGGGGTTCGAATCCTCCCACGCTCGCCAAGTTTGTTCTGGGGTAGCGTAACAGCAGCGCAGCCCGGTTGTGGCCCGGGCGGTCTCGGTGCAAACCCTAGCCCCAGGACCAAGGGGCAGTCGTCCAACGGCCAGGATGCGGGGCTTTCAATCCCGCGATGAGAGTTCGATTCTCTCCTGCCCTACCAGTTTCAGTAGGGGCGTAGCTCAGCCAGTCAGAGCGCACGTCTGATACGCGTGAAGTCGATGGTGCAAATCCATCCGCCTCTACCAGTCTTGTTGCGGGTTAGCTCAGCCAGGCCAGAGCGCCTCTCTTACAAGGAGGACGTCAGGGGTTCGAATCCCCTACCCGCTACCAAGCCCTCGTGGCTCAATCAGGCAGAGCGGCTGCTTTGTAACCAGCGGGTTGGGGGTTCGATTCCCTCCGAGGGCTCCAGTTTGAAGCGGAAGGGTGGCCGAGCGGTAAGGCGCCGCCCTGCTAAGGCGAGGCTGGGCTGAGAGGCCCACGGAGGTTCGATCCCTCCTCCTTCCGCCAAGTTTGGAGAGTTGGCCGAGCGGTAAGGCTCCGGTCCCGAAAACCGGTGACGTGTCTAGACGCACGCGGGGGTTCGATCCCCTCACTCTCCTCCAATTCGCGGGTCAGCTCCCTCTGCGGGCCTTTTGGGCGCGCATCAGGTCTTCGGCTTCCTGGCGTGTGGGAGCGGAAGCCTGGGCGCCGGGACGCGTCACGGAGATGGCGGCGGCGGCCGTGCCGAGCTCGACCGCGGACCGCAACGAGCGACCCTCGGCAAGGGCGGCGGCCAGCCCGGCGTTGAAGGTGTCGCCGGCGGCTGTGGTATCGACTGGGTCGACCGAGTAGGCCGGGATGATGAAAGACTCTGTGCTGGACGCTGTGCCGTCGGAGACAAAGCAGCCCTGCTCGCCCATCTTTACGATGGCTATGCCGACGCCGCGCTCATGGAGCAGGCGACAAGCCTCTCGTGCGTCTTCGTAGGTTTCCGGGGGGCGATTCACACGGTCGATCAAGAGCGCGCATTCGGTCTGATTCGGCGTGACAATGTGCGCGAGCCGTAGGATCTCGGCGTCTAGGGCGCGGGCCGGCGCCGGGTCTAGAATGACGCGCGCGCCCTTTGGGGCGGCCATTCGCAAGAGCGCTTCCACCGACGGCAAGGGAACCTCGAGTTGGCAAAGCACGATGGGCTTGCCGTCCAGCGCCTTCGCCATTGTGTCCAGCCAAGAAGGATCGACGGCCGCGTTGGCTCCGGGCGCGAGCAGAATGGAGTTCTCGCCATTGGGCAATACGGTGATCAATGCGCTGCCGGTGGCGCGATCGGTGCGCTGCACGCCGCTGACGTCCACGGCGCCGCCGCGCAGGCTTTCGAGAAGCAAGTCCCCAAAGACATCGCTGCCCACGGCGCCAAACATTGAGGTTTTAGCCCCCAAACGGGCTGCGGCGAAAGCTTGATTGGCCCCTTTGCCGCCCGGGTAGACGGCTAGGTCGCCCCCTTGTAGGGTTTCTCCTTCTCGCGGCAGCCGGTCTGCGCGGATGACGAGGTCGGCGTTGAGGCTGCCAAAGACGAGAACGGCCTTAGTTTCCATCGGGTATTTTTTTTCGGGCCGATCGAATGTGTGCCGGACGAGCTCAGCGAAACGATTGTAGACGGCGTCCGGAGTATGTGTCGACCCTGGGTAGGCGCCTACTCGTCATCTCCCGAGAAATTCGAGGGCGGGGCTGCGGCGAGAAACGCGAGACTCCCCAGGAGAGCTACTCTAGTGTGACTTGGGGAGGTCCTCTCGATGAAGTGCAACTTGGTCTTGCGCGCAGTTGGGGTGGCGGCGATCGCCGTCTTCTCTTTGGTTGACGCTCGGGCGGCGGAGCCCGAACTTCCGGCGGTTCGCGTCGAGTCGGTGCGGCGCGCATTTCACAACGGGGAGCACAACGCGTTCACCGATCTGATTCGCTATCGCGACAGTCTGTATCTGACTTTTCGCAGTTGTCCCGATGGGCATGGGGTGTTTCCTACGTCGTCGATCATCGTGCTGACGAGCGAGGACGGGTCGGACTGGCGCGAAGTGACACGATTTAGCGTCCCGATGCGCGACGTGCGCGATCCGCACTTCTTGATCTTCAAGGAGAAGCTGTTTGTCTACTCGGGGGCCTGGTACACAGGCGAGACAGCGCCGGAGCGACGCGACATGAATCAGCACCTCGGCTACGCCGTTTGGACCGAGAACGGCAGCGACTGGAGCGAGCCGACGACCCTCGAAGGGACCTACGGGCATTACGTCTGGCGCGCGGCGGCGCAGGGCGGCAAGGCCTACTTATGCGCTCGACGCAAGAAGGACTTCGCGGAAGCTCGGACACGCGAGGAACGCAATCCGGTGGTCCAAGCGGCGCTGCTCGAAAGCGACGACGGGCTCGTTTGGCGAACGGCCGGGCTGTTTACAGAGGAGTATGGCAACGAGACCGCGTTCTTTTTTGAGCAAGGCGGGGACATTCTGGCGTTGGCGCGGGGCGGTGGAAACCGGAACGCGCAAGTCCTTCGCTCACGTGCGCCGTTTCGCGCCTGGGAGCGCACCGAGCTCGACCGTCAGGTCGGCGGACCGTTGCTGGTCCGATGGGGCGAATTCCTGCTGGCTGGAGGCCGTAAGTCGATCGGCGACGGCCCGAAAACTTCGCTCTACTGGCTGGCCGACGGCCGTCTGCAAGAGTTCGCCGAGCTGCCGAGCGGCGGCGACAACTCCTATCCGGGATTCGTTGAAACCGGACCTGGACGGGCGCTGGTTTCCTACTACTCAAGCCACGAACGAGACGGCGACGGCAAGCCGATCACCGCTATTTACCTGGCTGAGCTGGCCCTGGAGCAGTAGTCCGTTGCGGCGCGCTCATGGTACGCTCACACCGAAGCGCTTTGCGAAGAAGTCGAACATCGCCTCGAAAGCCTCCATCGTGAACGAGTGCACGCCCGGGGGTTGATGAGCGACAAGCTCCGACGCCTTGCCGGCGGCCGCGTAGGCTGGGCGAACGACGGCTAGGAACTGATCGACCCCTTCCTTCGGCATGCCCACGTCTTCGGTCGGCGCCCATAACATCAGCGGCCGAGGCGCTAGCGCGGCTGCAAACCAGGCTTGGTCGCCATGATCGAGCATGTCGGGCAGCCACCAGTACGTGCCGTGGTAGCTGATTCGGCCCTTGCGGGCGAAGACGTCGACCGAGCCTACGCCGCCGCAAATCGGCGCTGCCGCCGCCACGCGATCGTCGATCACCCAGAGGTAGAAGGAAGTGATGCCGCCGAACGACATTCCGGTCGCGCCGATTCGGTCCGGGTCCACGTCGGGGCGGCCAGCGAGGTAGGTCACGGCTTGACGGATCTCGTGCAGCACCGCTCCCATGCCGGTGCGGCCTTGGGTCAACAGCACGTTCGATTGCGTATTGATCGGCGGACCACGGCGGTCGAGGCCGCGCTGCGTCAGCGACAAGGTGAGAAAGCCGCGGCGGGCCAGCTCACGGCACCAGCCAAGCATTCGACGGTGCGGCTCGTCGCGGCCCGGCCGTTTCCAGTCGCCGGGACCGAATTGCGCCGTCACCATGGACTCGCGGCTGCCGCTGCTGCCGTGCAGACAGATGATCGCCGGCAGGCGCCCCGCGGCTCGCTCGGGGCTAATCACGAAGGCAGGGGCGTGTTCCCCGTCGAGCGCTTCCCACGAAACGTCCTCGATTGTCAGACCTTCTTCGGTGCGAGTTCCGGCAACCTCAACTCTTGCTTGGGGCGCGGCGAGCGGCAGCTTCAACAAGTCGGCCAACGTCTGACGCGCTTGCTCGGTAGTCGGCGCCGTCTGAGCCTGCGCGCAGATAGCGATCAATATTGCCGGGAGAAACGTGAGAAGGCGTGCCATGGCGTGCATTCTAGCCGATCACGCGCTCTGATACGTTAGTTGCCAACGTTCGGCTGGTCCGTGCGTATTGTGCATTGAGGCCATGGCGTGAACGGAGCTCTTCTTCAGGACCTAAAGCACTCGATCCGGATGTTCCGCCAGAGCGCCGGATTCACCTTCGCCGCGGTCGCCGCGCTGGCGCTCGGCATTGGCGCGAACGTCGCGATCTTCTCGGTTGTCAACGCCGTCTTGCTCAAGCCGGCGCCCTTCCCCGACCCCGACCGCTTAGTTCTGTTTCAGAATACGTCGCCGCAGGGGACGGGACAGGCCGCCTCGCCGGCGAAGTTCGCCCATTGGAGCGGTCTTAGCGACATCGTCCAGGACGCGGCTGCATTCCGCAGCGGCGTCGTCAACTATACGGGAGGCGAGGCGCCCGAACAGTTCTCTTGGGCGCAGGTTTCGACGGCCTACTTTCGGCTGTTCGGAGCACCTGTGTTGCGGGGCCGCACGTTCAGCGCCGAGGAAGACCTGCCTGGCGGTCCACTGGTCGCCGTGATCAGCCATGGACTCTGGGTACGCCGTTTCGCTGAAGACCCGGATCTTGTGGGCCGCACGGTCCTGCTCAGCGGTGATCCGCACGTCGTGATCGGTATCCTCGATCCGAGCTTCGACGCCTCCGAGCTGGGTCCCGCGCCGGACGTTTGGACTCCGTTCCAGCTTGATTCGAACAGCACCGACCAGGGCCACTATTTCCGCGCAGGCGCACGGTTGAAGGCGGGTGTCGAACTGGAGCGAGCGCGTGCGCGGATGCTGCTCGCGGCGGACGAATACGACCGCAAGTTTCCAGACGCGATTGCGGACGGGTGGAGCTTTAGCTTGCAGCCGATCCGCGAAGCGATAGTGAGCAACGTCCGTTCTTCGTTGCTGGTGCTGGTCGGCGCAGTCAGCTTGGTGTTGTTGATCGCCTGCGCCAACGTGGCCAATCTGCTGTTGGCGCGCGCGGCCGACCGCAAACGCGAGATCGCGATTCGGGCGGCTCTTGGGGCCGGACGCGGACGCATCATTCGTCAACTGGTGACCGAGAGTGTCTTGCTGTCTCTGGCAGGCGGCGTCGCTGGCCTTGCGCTTGGAATCGTCGGGATCCGAGCGCTGCTCTCGGTTAACACGGCGGGTCTACCGCGGGTGGGGCAAGACGGCGCCATGGTCAGCCTCGACTGGCGGGTGCTCGCCTTCACTGTGTTCGCCGCGACGGCGACCGGCATCTTGTTTGGATTGATCCCGGCGTTGCAGAGCTCGCGGGCCGATCTCGGGGCCACGATCAAAGAGAGCGGCAGCCGCTCGGGCTCAGGCATGCGCCAGAACAAGGCGCGCTCGGCGCTGATGGTGAGCGAGATCGCCCTGGCGCTGGTTTTGCTGGTGGGCTCGGCGCTGTTGATTCGCACCTCGATGGAGCTGGGCCGGGTGAACCCAGGCTTCGATGCGACTAGCGTGCTGACGCTACGCATGTCGCTGACCGGGCCGCGCTTCTTGACCTCCTCGGGTGTCGAACAGTTGGTCCGGGCCGGTGCGGAGCGTATTGAGGCGCTGCCCGGGGTCGTTCGCGCGAGCGCTACATGCTGCGTTCCGCTGCAAGGAGGCTATAGCTTGCCGTTCGTCGTCGCGGGTCGGCCGCTCGAGGGGCCCTCGCACGGGGGCGGTCCATGGTCGACGCCGTCGCCCGGTTTATTCGAGGTGTTCGACATTCCTATCAAGCGCGGCCGAGCGTTCACGCCGCGTGACGACGAGGCGGGGCCTCCGGTGGTGCTGATCAACGAGACGATGGCCCAGCGGTACTGGCCCGACAGCGACCCGCTGGACGATCGGCTGATCATCGGGCGGGGCATCATGCGGGAGTATGCCGACGAGCCGGAACGCCAGATCATCGGCATCGTCGGAGATGTGCGCGACGGCGGCCTCAACAACGATCCGCGGCCGCATATGTACGTTCCGCAGGCCCAGGTTCCCGATGCCGCCAACGCGCTCAACGTGCGTATCATGCCGATCGCCTGGGTTGTTCGCACGCAGGTTGACCCGCATTCGCTGCAAGCGGAAATCGAAGAGGTGCTGCGGCAGGCGAGCGGCCTTCCGGTGGCCAACGTGACGTCGATGCAAGAGGTCGTAACGCGATCGACCTCTCGGCAGCGCTTCAACATGTGGCTAATGAGCACGTTTGGAGCTTGCGCGCTCTTGCTTGCGGCGATCGGCATCTACGGGCTGATGGCCTACTCGGTGCGCCAGCGCACGCAAGAAATCGGGATCCGCCTAGCGCTCGGCGCTGAGCTGAGCCAGGTCAAGAACATGGTTGTGATGCAGGGCATGCGGCTGGCGCTGGCGGGGGTTGCGATCGGGTTGGCCGCGGCGTTTGGGCTGGCGCAATTCCTTTCGAGCTTCTTGTACGGAGTCGAGACTTGGGACCCGTTGGTGTTTGGAGTCGTGCCGTTGCTGCTGAGCACTATTGCGTTGTTCGCGGTGTGGCTGCCTGCGCGGCGCGCTAGCCTCGTTGAACCGACCGAAGCGCTGCGCTACGAGTAGGATCCCGGCACCTCATCCGGTACAATTTGACCGACCCATCCTACGCGTTGCGAATCATGATCGGCCGCACCATCAGCCACTACAAGATCCTCGAGAAGCTCGGCGAGGGCGGCATGGGCGTCGTCTACAAGGCCGAAGACACGCAACTGCGCCGCATCGTCGCACTCAAGTTCCTCTCGACTGAAACCGTCGGCAACGAGGAGGTCAAGGCGCGTCTGATCCGCGAGGCGCAGGCTTCGGCTTCTTTGGACCACCCCAACATCTGCCAGGTCTTCGGCATTCACGAGGAACACGGCCAGACGTTCATCGCGATGGCCTTCATCGATGGGCCCGCGCTGGCCGGCAGGATCACCGAAAGGCCGCTGCCGCTCGGCGAGGTGCTCAGCATCGCGATCCAGATCGCGGAGGGCTTGCAGGAAGCCCACGAGAAGGGGATCGTCCATCGCGACATCAAGCCGCAGAACGTAATGCTGACCGCCAAAGGTCAGGTCAAGATCATGGACTTCGGCCTGGCCTCGCTGGCAGGTCGCTCGAAGCTCACCAAGAGCGGCACGACGCTAGGGACGCCGGCGTACATGGCTCCGGAGCAGCTCGAGGCTGCCGAAGTCGATCGCCGGGCGGACATCTGGGCGTTGGGGTGCGTGTTGTACGAGATGCTCACCCAGCGCACTCCCTTCGACGCCGACTATGAGCAGGCGATTGCCTACGGGATCCTCAATGAGGCCCCCGAGCCGGTCACTGCCCAGCGCCGGGGGCTGCCGGCCGGAATCGACGACTTGCTGTTGAAGGCTCTTGCCAAGGATCCAGCGGCGCGTTACCAACACGCGGACGACATGGTGGTGGATCTTCGCGGGCTCAAGCGCTCGCCGACGCCCAAGCCGGAGGCAAAGGCGGTGGCCGGCGTCAGCCCGATCCAGCCGAAGTCCCGCGCGCCGCTCATGCTGGCGGCGCTCGCCTTGTTCACTGCCGGTGTGGCGCTGGCTTGGTTTTGGGGCCGGTCCGGGCAGGAGTTGGACTCTCGCTCTTACCATCTCGAGCTCAGGGCCCCGCCTGGAGTGGCATATACGGCGTTCTCTCTGTCGCCCGACGGCTCGAGCGTCGCCTTCATCGGCGAGGGCGTCGGTGCGCCCCGACTTTGGGTCCAATCGCTGGTCGATCACACAGCTCGATCGATCGAGGGGAGTGAGAACGCGGAGCCGCTCGGGACGCCTTTTTGGTCGCCGGATGGAATGCAGATCGGGTTCTTCGCCGACGGGAAGCTCAAACGAGTCTCAGTCGAAGGCGGCGGCGTGCAAACGGTGTGCGATGCTCCGTTCGGTCGGGGAGGCTCTTGGAGTGAAAGCGACCTGATCGTATTCGCGCCTTCGAATGAAAGCGGCCTTTGGCGAGCGCATCCGACGCGCGGTGGGTGCGATCCGCTCATCGAGAGGGCGACAGGGCCCAGCCTGCGTTCGCCGCAATTCTTGCCTCCCGGAGATCGGCTGCTGTTTACCGGCCAAGGTCTCCAAGCTGCTTCCTTGTCAACGCCCGACCGTACTGGTGTCTCAGAAAGCCCCCCTCATGCTAGCTACATCCGCTCGGCCGCGATGGGCGACCAACTGCTCTACGAGCGGGAAGGCTCCCTTTGGGCGAGGTCCTTTGAGGTCGAGGGTTCCGAGCTCTCCGGCTCGGAGACGTTGATCGCAAGAAACGTCGGTTTTGACCCGATGCTCCAGCGCGGCCTCTTCTCGGCAGCCGGCGGCGTGCTTACCTACTTGCCTGAAGGCGCCGAGAGTCGAGCGCGAGAGCTCGGCTGGTTCGACCGGGAGGGCGAGCCAATTAGCCCGGTGACGGGAGCGGAGACCTTCGGTTTCACTGTGGACTTGTCGCCGGACGAGGAATGGGCGCTCTTCTGCCAGGTCGGGTTTACTGGGCGACAACAGGGCGTCACACGTATCCGGCGTCTCGATCTCTCCAACGGCATTGCGACAGCGATCGCCGAGGGGGTGTCCCCGGCAAGCCCCAATGGCGAATGGATCTTTTACACTTCAGCGGACGGGTTGGCCGTGCAATCGCCGAGCGGCGGCTCGCGCCGGATCATCGTTCGAGCTGGAGAAGACGAGGCGAGCATCGGAAACTATCGAAAGTTTTTCTGTGACCTCAGCCCGGGCTCCTCACTGGTTGCGTATCAAAACCACTCGCTGGAAACCGGCTGGGATCTCTGGACCGTGCCGCTGTCCGGAGGAGAGCCGCAAGCACTGCTGAACGAGCCGTTCGACGAAGGCCAGGCCAAACTCTCGCCTGACGGCCGCTGGATTGCCTACGTCTCAAACGAAAGTGGTAGTTGGGAAGTGTATGCCCGCACCTTTCCCTCCGGTGAACGCAAGGCTCGCGTTTCGCTGAAGGGGGGGCGGCTCCCTCGCTGGCGAAGCGACGGTTCCGAAGTCTTCTATGTCGACGAGACCGGCATGCTGATGGTGGTGACCGTGGAAAGTACGGGAGAGACGCTTCGATTCGGACGCGCCCAACCGCTTTTCCCGGTGAGCAGCGGGTACACCAACAGGGACAACTACCTCTTCGCCCCGGCGTACACCTACGACGTCTCCCAGGACGGGCAACGCTTTCTCGCTCTCTGGCGGCCGCCGGGCATGCCCTTCCCTCCGCTTCAAGTGATCACCAACTGGGAGTCGAAGCTGCGGCGGGAGTAGGTAGGAACGAGCCAGTCGGACGAGCACGCCACCCTAAACAGCTCATCCGGTACAATTTGACCGACCCGTCGGAAGCGTTGCGAATCATGGTCGGCCGCACGATCAGCCACTACAAGGTCCTCGAGAAGCTCGGCGAGGGCGGCATGGGCGTCGTCTGGAAGGCTGAAGATACCCAACTCCGCCGGATCGTTGCGCTGAAGTTTCTTTCCTCTGAGACGGTCGGCAACGAAGAGGTCAAGGCGCGGCTGATCCGCGAAGCTCAGGCCTCGGCCTCGTTGGACCATCCCAACATCTGCCAAGTCTTCGGGATTCATGAGGAAGAGGGCCAGACGTTCATCGCTATGGCCTTCATCGACGGGCCCGCGCTGGCCGGCAGGATCACCGAAAGGCCGCTGCCGCTCGGCGAGGCGCTCAGCATCGCGATCCAGATCGCGGAGGGCTTGCAGGAAGCCCACGAGAAGGGGATCGTCCATCGCGACATCAAGCCGCACAACGTGATGCTGACCGCCAAAGGTCAGGTCAAGATCATGGACTTCGGCTTGGCCTCGCTGTCGGGCCGCTCGAAGCTCACTAAGAGCGGCACAACGCTCGGGACACCGGCCTATATGGCCCCTGAACAGCTCGAAGGCGGTGACGTCGATCGCCGTGCGGACATCTGGGCTTTGGGTTGCGTGCTGTATGAGATGCTCACGCAGCGGACGCCATTCGACGCAGAGTACGAGCAGGCGATTGTCTACGGGATTCTCAACGAAGAGCCCGAACCCGTCTCGGCGCAGCGAGCCGACGTGCAGCCTGAGGTCGATCGCATCATTGCGAAGGCTCTCGCCAAGGGCCGTGAGCAGCGCTATCAACACGCCGATGAGTTTGCCGTCGACGTAAAGCGACTCCGAAGCGACGCATCGGGGGCGCGCGCCGAGGTTTCCGATCGCCTTCCGGACGCAGGGGGCGACGAGAGTCCAGCCTCTCAAGCCTCCCAGACGGCACGCTCCGCTTCCAGTCCTGGACGGCGCGAACTTGCGGCATGGTTTGCGGCGGCGGTCGCTACGCTTGCGCTTGTTACTACGTTGGTGTCGCCCGAACGCGGGACGCCTGAGCGGACGCTTCGCAAGCTCTCTATCGTTCCCCCGACGAACACCGTCTTTGACCGCCGAGAGTCGCCAGCTATCTCGCCGGAGGGATCCAAAGTGGCCTTTGTCGCTGAAGATCGATCTGGAGCAAAGCGACTCTGGGTCCAGGCTCTCGACGAGACGGTCGCTCACACCGTCGCCGAGTCGGAGGGTGCGGGCGGGCCTTTTTGGTCTCCTGACGGGCGAACTCTGGCCTACTTTTCCAATGGCAAGCTTCGCGCCCTTAACTTGACTGCGGGGCCGTCTCGGGCGCTGGCCTCGAGTACCGGGCTCGAAGGCGCGACTTGGAATGAACACGGCGTAATTGTATTTGCGCCCTCCTACTCGGACGGACGACTGTGGCGCGTCTCGGCCGCGGGCGGCGCCGCAGAGCCGCTCACGACCGTAGCCCAGGGAGAAATGTTTCATCGATTTCCCAGCTTCTTGCCGGATGGTCGAAGGTTCCTGTTTGTGATCCAGGCATCCACCTCGGAAGCCAGCGGCCTCTATCTGGGTTCGCTTGATTCAGATGAGAAGACACGAATAGCGGACATCAAGTCACGGGCGGTCTACGTTGATCCGGGCTACTTGCTGTTTGCGCAGCGTCGCGTGTTGACGGCTCAGCCTTTCGATCTCGATACGTGTCGGCTCCTTGGTGAACCCACAGTGGTCGGCGGCCGAGTCGCGAGCGCGATCAATCTTTTCGGCCACGCCGCGTTCTCGGCCTCCAAAGACGGCGTGCTTGCCTACGAGAGCGCTCCGCTGCTGGAGCTCGCTTGGTTCGATCGCAGCGGAAAGCTTCTAGAAACCCTCGGGGAACCCGGTGAGTATTCGAGCTTGAGCCTCTCGTCGGACGACCAGAGGCTAGCCTACGAACTGCTTGACCCAGAAACACACGCCGGCGATATCTGGACGCTGGACGTTCGGCGAGGGGCGCCTATGCGGTTGACGTCGCACCTGGATTGGGACATGATGCCAGCTTGGTTGCCCGCAGCAAAGGGTGTGATCTTCTCACGCTACGCGAAGCTCTATCGCACTACGGCGGCCGGAAGCGACGAAGCGGAGCCGTTCGACCTCGGCGACAGCATGGCCTACCAGCCTCATGTCTCTTCCGACGGGCGCTACGTTGTCTACGGTTCCGCCGGCAGCATCAGAGCGTATTCGATGATGTCGGACAGCGACTCGTTTGCGGTCGTGGAGGGTCCCTTCCTGGCGCAGCAACCGCAGCTTTCACCCAGCGCCCGTTGGGTGGGATACACGTCGACACAAACAGGGGTTCAGGAGGTCTATGTGCAGGCGTTCCCGCAATCTGAAACCAAGATCCGCGTTTCTACGAGAGGGGGAAGCCAGCTCCGGTGGAGGTCCGATGAACAGGAGTTGTACTACGTGGACCCAGCCGGGCGGCTCATGGGGGTCATGGTTCAAGAACATCAGCCGCTGAAAGTCGGACAGCCCGAGGTCCTCGTTGAAGGCCCGGTCGCCCGAGGTGCTACGCGACATCGCTATGCGGTTGCGTCCGGAGGCGATAGGTTTCTCGCAAACGGTTCCGGAACGCGGATCGCGATCCTTGGTCACAGTGGTATTGAACTGGACTAACCAACTGCGGCTGGGCGCCGCCGAGTGACGCCTAGGCTCGAAGTTTCGCTAGATTGGCGCCGATCCCTGAACGCTGCAATGGCGCCGCTATGACCGGCCGCACGATCAGCCGCTACAAGGTCCTCGAGAAGCCCGGCAAGGGCGCTATGGGCTTCGTCTACAAAGCCGAAGACACCCAACTCCGCCGGCCATAGGCGCTCGCTATTCCTTTGGTCGCGCCCGCTCTGTTAGTCTGGTGTCCGGCATGATTCGTACGCTCGCAACCGTTCTCCTCGCTTTCGCCCCGCTCGCGGCGCAGGTTACTGAGGCCGAAATCCTTAAGGGTCCGGGTAAGGAGTGGCTGACCTATTCCGGCGATTACGCTTCTCAACGGCACAGCTCTCTCGACCAAATCAACAAGGAAAACGTCCAGCGGCTCGTCGTCAAGTGGGTGCGGCGCATTCCGCGCGCGGGACGGCTGGAGACAACGCCGACGGTCCTCGACGGGTTGATGTACGCAACGAACACCAACTCCGCCTACGCGCTCGACGCCCGCAACGGCAAGGTTGTCTGGCAATACGAAGCGGGAAAAACTCCCAGCGGCCGACAGAATCGCGGCGTCGCTATGTGGGGGGACAGCGTCTTTCTCATTACGTCCGATTGCCACCTCGTCGCGATGAACCGCACGACTGGTGCGTTGCTCTGGGACCACGAGTTCGCATCCTCCGAGGAGGGCTACTCCTCCTCGCTGGCTCCGCTCGCGGTCAAGGGCCAGATCCTGGTGGGGACGGCGGGCGGCGGGTCCGGCCAGCGCGGTTTTGTGGCGGCGATCTCAGCGCACACCGGCGAGGAGCTTTGGCGTTTCTGGACGGTTCCCGGCGAAGGCGAGCCGGGTTCGGAAACCTGGGGCGGCTTTCCCGCCAAGTGGAGCGGCGCGCCGACATGGACCACCGGCTCCTACGACCCTGATCTCAACTTGATCTACTGGCCGACCGGCAACCCATGGCCAGACTTCTACGGCGGCCGCCGCCAGGGCGATAACCTCTACTCGGATTCCGTCGTTGCGCTCGATGCGGATACCGGCGAGATGAAGTGGCACTTCCAGTTCACCCCGCACGACGAATGGGATTGGGACGCGAACGAGAGCCTCGTCCTTGTGGACCGTGAGTGGGAAGGGAAGCCGCGCAAGCTGATGCTGCACGCCGACCGCAACGGTTTCTACTACGTGCTCGACCGCGTGACCGGCGAGTTCCTTCTTGGGACCCCGTTCACCGACAAGCTCACTTGGGCCAGCGGTCTCACCGAGAAAGGCAGGCCGATCGAGATCCCGAACATGCGACCTACCCCGGAAGGGCTCAAAATCTGTCCCTCCGTGCGCGGCGCCAGCAATTGGATGTCGCCCTCTTACAACCCAGACACCGGTCTCTTTTACGTCGTGACTCTTGAGAAGTGCGACGTGTACACCAGCTCTGCGCGCGAGCCCGTTCCGTCGACGGGTTTTCGGGGAACCGGCGGGGAGCAAATCCCCACCGAGCCCGGAACGTTTTTCTTGCGCGCGCTCGAGCCGCTGACCGGCAAGCGAGTTTGGGAGTATGAAATGCCCGGACCCGGCGTGATGTGGGCGGGGACGGTTTCCACCGCCGGGGGGCTGATCTTTTCGGGCGACGACGACGGCAACCTCGTCGCGCTCGAAGCCACGACCGGAGAAGACCTGTGGCACTTCCAGACGGGCCACACGCTCTATGCTTCGCCGATGACTTGGGAGCTTGACGGTAAACAGTACGTTACGTTGGCAGCCGAGTCGGCGGTGTTTACGTTCGGGTTGCTCGAAGAGTAGTCGCCGGTAAGACAGGTCTGCTGCCGACGCTTGCTTCCGAAAACCTCGGCGCTAACGATACTCGATGGTCTTCAGGTCCGTATCAGTGTGGATGATGCTGCCCTGATCGAGCCCGCTTGCGCTGAACAGATTGAGCGAACCATGACCCACCATAAGAGCGCCGCTCGGAATGGACTGATCCTTGGCGGCGCCCTCTTCCTTCAGCGCAGAGATAAACTCGCTCGGCGGCACCAGTTGTAGGACATCCGTCGGCACGTCGAACGAGCCGCTACTGGTAGGTGCGCGGCAGATGAAGAACGCTCCTTGCGGGTTTGTGCGGACATTGATGATTGAGGTCCCGCTGATCCAGACCCAGTCCGCCGAATTGGTCCCCGAATAGGTGATACGCAGGGGACGATCGCGGGGAACGAACTGGATGGAATCGAGGTTCGTGACGGGTTTCTCGGGCACGTCAATGGATGCGCTGGTCGCACCGACGTCGACTCCGCCGCTCAGGGCGGCGACGTAGGAGCCGGCGACCAGAAAACCGGTTGACTGGCTCTTCGAGTCGGAGACCAGGGACGGGATGCCGGGAAGGCCGCCGGGAAACCCCGTACTGAGAGACTGAAAATACAGGCCGACCTCCTGGCGCTGAATCGTTCGGGTGCCGAGCGGGCCTGTAAGCGTCATGGCGCCGGCTTCCAGTCCAGGCGTGGCATTTACGATTGGATCGGTGTTTTCGAACTGCCCGCCGCTGAAATTCCTCACCACGCAGGCCCCAATGGTGGAGACGTCGAGGGGGCCTCGATAGCGCTGCAAATCGGTCGGCGTAAAGCGGTGGAACCCACCCGCCGCGGCGTCCTGATTGAGTTCGAACACCTGTTCAACCTGCTGCGAAAGACCACTGACCGTCAGCGTCGTGCGGCTCAAGGCGATCGCGCCGAGGGTTATGGAGCCGTTCTGCTCGGCTTGCGTGAGTAACTCGGAATCGAGGCCCAGGGCGCCGTCGGAGCAGGGCCCGCGATTCGGACCGATCGAGATCGTGGTCACGTTGCTGGGAACGCCGTTGACGGTAATGATTACCGGGACGTGACAGCCTTCAACGCCGGGCGGAACTGTGAATCGAACAATGTCGATTCCGGCGCAACAGCCCGCTGAGCGGCCGTGAAAAGAAACGGTCGCCGGGACACCGCCGACGGTTACCTTGACGTCATATCCGAGATCGGCGCCAGGCGGCAGGATGTTATCGGCGAAAGGCGCGGCTCCGAGCCCGGTCATCCAGGCGTCAACCAAGTCGCCGGGCTGGAAAGCGTTGAACACTGTGTTGATCTGGTTGCGGGCCAGCGGGTCGCCGAAGATGCCGGGGCCGCTGCCTGTACTTGCAATAGAGAACACGCCTGGGCTGTGCGCGACGACCTCGATCGGTACCGGCGTCGTCGATTGACCATTGAATGTCACGACCAGCGTTCCTGTCCCTAGGGGAGTGTCCGACGGCAGGATGGCCGCCACGCGGTTGTTGTTGAGCGTTCGGATAACGAAACAATCCCGAACCTGCCCGCCGACCGTCACTCGCACGGAAGCTCCGGCGAGCTCCGTCTGCAGAGGGAAGCTCTCCGGCTGAATCAGGCCCGGCATGGCGATGTTTGTCCCGAAAATCTCGAACATCATGCCCTGCGCGACCTTCCCGTTGACAAAGTTGGGATTCGCAAAGCTGGCGACGTTGACAGGAGTCGACGCCGTTTGGGCCTGCGCTAGCCCGGTGAGAGTGCACAAGAGCCAAAGGAGAGCGACCGGGGTGCGTTTCATGGGTCCGATTCTATAGGAAACACTTGTCACCGTCCAGCCTGGAGGAGGAAGAGGGGCAGGCAGCCGTCTCAACGTGCGGAATCTGAGCGCAGATTAACACCGAGACTTCGGCGTGCGGATCAGCAAGCCTTCCCAGCAGCGCATCCGGTACAATTTGACCGACCCGTTCGAAGCTGCGAACCATGATCGGCCGCACGATCAGCCACTACAAGATTCTGGAAAAGCTCGGCGAGGGCGGCATGGGCGTCGTCTGGAAAGCCGAGGACACCCAACTGCGCCGGATCGTTGCGCTGAAATTCCTATCGTCCGAGACCGTCGGCAACGAGGAGGTCAAGGCTCGTCTGATCCGGGAAGCGCAGGCGTCGGCCTCGCTCGACCATCCCAACATCTGCCAAGTCTTCGGCATTCATGAGGAACAGGGCCAGACGTTCATCGCGATGGCCTTTATCGACGGGCCTGCGCTGGCGGACAAGATCAAGGAGCGCCCGCTGCCGTTGAAGGAAGCGTTGGATCTCACGATCCAGATCGCCGAGGGTTTGCAGGAGGCGCACGAGACAGGGATCGTCCATCGCGACATCAAGCCGCACAACGTGATGTTGACCGCCAAAGGGCAGGTCAAGATCATGGATTTCGGCTTGGCCTCGTTGGCAGGCCGCTCGAAGCTCACCAAGAGCGGCACGACGCTGGGGACGCCGGCCTACATGGCGCCCGAACAGCTTGAAGGTCGCGACGTTGACCGCCGGGCCGACATTTGGGCTTTGGGCTGTGTGCTGTATGAGATGCTGACGCAGCGGACGCCTTTCGATGCCGAGTACGAGCAGGCGATCGCCTATGGGATCCTCAACGAGGCCGCCGAGCCGGTCACGGCCCAGCGGAGCGGCTTGCCGACCGAGATCGATCGCGCCATCGGCAAGGCTTTGGCCAAGGACCGAGCCGAGCGATACCAGCACGCCGACGAGTTTGTGGTCGATCTCAAGAATCTTCGGCGTGATTCGTCGAGAAAGCCGGCTCCCGTCTCTGTGTCGGTTCCCGGCGCGGCGACCGAGCACGATCTCGACAGGAGCACAGCCGCAGGCTCGCCTGTAAGGCAACGTCCGCATGGCGCGAAGGTCTGGCGTGGCTCACGGCGGCGGTCGCGACGCTGGCTTTGGCAGCCGTGTGGCTTCGACCGCCAGGGGCCCCTGAGAGCAACGGGCTGCCCAACTACCGCCTCACTCGCTTGACGTCCGACAGCGGACTGACGCATCAACCCGCTATCTCGCCCGACGGCAAGCTGGTCGCCTATTCATCGGATCGCGCCTCGCCGGGGGCGTTCGACATCTACGTGCAACAAATCGGAGCCGTCGGCGCCATAAGGCGGACCGTCCACGCCGCGAACGATCGCGAGCCGACCTTCTCGCCGGACGGCGAATCGATCGTGTTTGTCTCCGACAGGGATGGCGGGGGGACCTACATCATGGACGCCCTCGTCGGCGAGCCAGACTACTACTGGAAGACGCTGTTCGCGGGCCGCAACTCTCGCCGGACGGTGAGCACGTATCGTATCGTCGCTTCGTCCCGCACGTCGTTCCTTTCCAGGGCGGAGAAGAGATCAAGATTCCGCTTGCCTACGAAGGAGGCCGCTTCACTTCGCGGCCGCTTTGGATGCGAGACGGCAAGCGTCTAATCTACGAGGCAAGGCTGGGATTCCTTCGCGATCCCTCCGATGGTCACCCTGACGATTGGTGGGTCGTCTCCCTCGAGGACCTCTCGCAAACAAAGACGGGGTTTTGGCCCGCAGCGGCCGCGATGGGACTCCGCGAGGCGCAGCTAGGCATCACGCCAGACTCGTGGCTGGGCTCGGATGATCGGATCGTCTTCTCCGCCAGGCTCGGTCAGAGCGTGGATCTTTGGACGGTAGCCATTTCGCCGGATAGCGGCAAGGCCCTCGGAGACCCCAAACGGCTGACCGCCGGCGGACTCGACGATACCCAGCCGGCTTCGTCGGTCCAGGGGCGCATAGTTTTCACGAGCGGGGAAACCCGAGAGCGTTTGTGGACCGTTGATCTCGCCGATCGCTCTGGAACGGATCGGCCAGAGCGCGTCAGTTCTGGAGTTGCAGACGAGGCCGACCCGATGTTGACCCGGGATAGCCGAAACGTATTGTTCGTGCGCAACGAGAGTGCTTGGTTGCGGGAGCTTGCAACCGGGAACGAGAGCATCGTGGCGCAAGAGTCAATTGCCGGAGCTTTGATCAGCCCCGACGGCAGCTCCGTAGTCTATCGCGGGCCGGACGACGCTACGAATCTTAAGGCTGATGTACGAGGCGGGCCAGCCGCGGTCGTCTGCAGCGGGTGCGGATGGCCCGCCGACTGGTCGCGTGACGGCACCTCCATTCTGATCACCACTGGGCCGCCGGACTCCGGCCGAGCATTGTTGGTGGATGTCGCATCTAGCGAGTCATCCCTGCTCGTCGAGCATCCTGAATTCACTACGTGGAATCACAAGTTCTCCCCGGATGGTCGCTGGGTGGCCTTTCATGTGACTATTGCGCCGGACCTGCGGCAGGTCTTCGTCGCTTCGATCGACGGAGAACGGCCGGTGCCGGTCGATTCGTGGATCCCAGTTACTGACGCCGAAACGAACTGCGCGAAGCCTGTTTGGTCGCCCGAGGGAGACCGTATCTACTACCTGTCGGATTTGGAAGGGACATATTGTCTCTATAGTCAACCCTTTGATTCAAACAGCAAACCAGTCGCCGGACCACCGACCGCAGTTCATCATTTTCATGATCCGAGGTGGTCTATACCGTCGATCACGAGTCTTCGCTATGAGGTACATGAAGACCGCCTGATCGTCCCGCTGACCGAACGGACAGGTAACGTGTGGATGCTTGAGCCGAACGAAACCGAGTAGCTGGTCTCCCGCCGGAATCAACGTTACTGCGATGGGGCGATCGTCGCCAGCGCCACATGGTCACGGCCCTCTCCTTTGGCGCGGTACATAGCCTGGTCTGCGGCGGCGACTAAATCCTCTCGGACAGCTCCGTTGCCAGGAAAGCTCGCCACGCCGCACGAAACGGCGATCGAGCCGAGCGCCTCGCCGCGATGCTTTAGGACAAGCTCCGTGATCGCATCTTTCAGTTCTTCGGCTCGGGCCGCCGCCGCTTCGATCGGGGCGTCGGCGAGCAGGAGGACGAACTCGTCGCCGCCGTAACGGCAGGCGATGTCCTCGCCCCGGATCGATTTCTTTAGGGCGCCGCCGACGTGCTTGAGGACAAGATCGCCCGCATCGTGTCCAAAACGATCGTTAAAGCGCTTGAAGTGATCGACGTCGAGCATGATAAGGCTGAGCGGCGTTCCATGGCGTTCGGCGCGGCGTAGCTCGCGGTCCAGCGTTTCCTCGAAGTAGCGGCGATTGTAGAGACCGGTCAACAGATCTCGGATTGCTTGATCCCGCAGCTTGCCGCGAAGCTGTAGATTGGCCAAGGCCAGGGCCACCCGCTCGGCGGCCAACGCGGTCAGGCTCTGCGCCGACTCGCTAAGCTTTTCGGCGTTGGGCTGCTCGGCGTCGCTGTAGAGCAGCAGGACACCGGTCGTCTCGCCCTCCAACGTCAAAGGAACGCAGATCGCGGCACTCAAGCGAGCATCCTTGAAGTGGCGGCAACGCGTCAGGCGACTTCCCTGCGTCTCTATATGACGGCGTCCCCGTCGCAAAGCCCAGCAGTCGTCCGGCTTCAAGCTCCGGGCGGCGCGGGGACCCTCGCCCCACTCGGCTACGACTTCGAGCAGGTCGGGAGAGAGGAGGTATTGGTACACAGCCCCGGACATGTTCGGAAACGCCTCGCGTCCGAAACGCCGTAGGGTCTCCTCGGCTTCCGCCATAGTCTGACAAGTCTGTAGCAGCTCGATCACATCCCCGACGAGGGACAGCTCGCGGCGACCGCGCTCAGTAGCCTGCAACGACTCCTCCAGGCTGCGATTGGCGCTGGCCAACTCCGCCGTCCGCTCCTGGATGCGTTGCTCTAGCTCGTCGTGGGCCTGCTGCAACTCGAGCGTCGCCGCAGCCCGTTCGGCAATCCTTTCAGTCAAAGGACGAAATAGAAACATATAGAGCGTGGGCGCCAGGAGCAAAAGCAACAGGAACGCATCCATGGCTGCCGCTAGCCGGGCGGACATCGGGGGAGCCGCTTGCAGCACAAGCATGACAACGACTTCCGCAGTGAAGATCATCGCCGAAACAATGGCGACTAACTGTATCGGGCTATGTCGGTCCAGGAATCCTGGAGTCGTGCGACGGCCTCGCTGGAGGGATGCTTGCTCGCGATCGTCAGACTCGCTTCTATCGGGCATCGCATTGGCCGCGGCAGGCCGCCGCGGCGATTGTAGGCTTGCCTTTATTTTACCCGATAGGGAACACGCCCCTGGTACCTCCGATTGCGTTTCCGGTGCGGGCCAAGCGCCAAACCGTTGCGAGCCTGGACCGCACGTGTCGCTCCCCGCAACAAGCCGCGGCTTCTGCCCGCTAGGCTCGTGAAGCGGCGGCCGCCTTCTCGTGACCTCTCGCGGCGGCCAGCTCAGCGGCGGTTTGTCCGGACTCGTTAATGAGCGCCGGATCGGCGCCGCGCGACATCAACAAGCCGACTAACGCGACGTTGCCGCTCATGGCGGCCGCATGCAGCGACGTGAAGCCTTGCTGCTGGGGCAGATTGGGGTCGGCGCCGGCGTCGAGGATGCTCTCGATGAGACCGAGGTCTTGTCGCGAGACGGCGGCGTGCAGCGCTGAGACTTGCAACGCGTTCTCGGCGCGTCGATTGACGTCAGCGCCGCGTTCAATCAAGAGCTTGACCACCTCGGCGTGACCGAAGAACGCTGCCAGGCCGACTAGAGAAAAACCGTCGGGCGACAGCGAATCCGCCAGGGAAGGATCAGTGTCGAGCGCGGTCCGAACGGAGTCGGCGGAGCCCAGAGCGGCCGCTTCGTAGATGCTGAGCTGTTTCTTCCTGGCTGCGATCGCCGCCGCGAGTGTCGCCTGGCGATTGTAGAGCGCGTAGAGAAGTAAGGAGGCGCCTTCAGGGGACGAAGTCTCGATGAGCGTCGGCTCGCGGTCGAGCGCGGCGAGGACGGAGTCTGCGTCGCCCTGTCGTATATGCTCGAGAATCCTTTCCGACGCGGTTTGCGACATTGCGCTCCCTCCCTCGATCTCCTAAAATACGCTCAGAATAGTTGATCCGCTGGAGGGCCTCAATGTCAACCGAGAATACCGCTTCGACCACGGGCGTCAATCGCCGCGATTTCGTGAAGACCGCCGGAGCGGTCACAGCCGCAGCCGCGGCGCTGACCAGCGCCCCCGCCGTTCATAAGGCCAAGGCCGCCGGCGAGAAAATCAAGTACGGCTTCATCGGACCCGGCAGCCGCGGTTTCCGGTTGTTGCAACGACACTTGCAGCACATTGAGATCGGCGAATGCGTCGCCATCTGCGACATCTATGAGCCCAACTTGCAGCAGGCGATGGAACTCTTCGGCGGCAAGCCGACGGCCTACACCGACTATCGTAAACTGCTCGACAACCCGGACGTGGAAGCGGTCTTCATCACCGTGCCGCTCTACTTGCACTACGAAGTTACCAAGGCGGCGCTCGAAGCGGGCAAGCACGTTTTCTGCGAGAAATCTCTAGTCTTCACGCCGGCGGAGGTTCATGGCCTGCGCGCGCTGCATGAGGAGAACCCGAATCTCGTGATCCAAGTCGGCCTGCAGCGGCGCTATTCCGATTTCTATCGTACGGCAAAGAAGCTGGTCGACGATGGAGCAATCGGCAAGATCACGCACATTCAGGCGCAGTGGCACCGCAACAAAAGCTGGCGCCGCAAGGCTTCTCCTGAGATGGAAGAGCAGATCAACTGGCGGATGTACCGCAAATACTCGGGCGGCCTCTGCGCCGAGCTGATGTCGCACCAAGTCGACGTCGCCGACTGGTTCCTTGGCGAGCAACCCACCAGCGTGATGGGCGTGGGCGGCATCGACTATTGGAAAGACGGGCGTGACATTTTCGACAACATTCAGTTGGTCTTCGACTATCCCGGCGGCGAAAAGCTGCAGTACAGCTCGATCATGACCAACCGCCACATACAAGGCCGACGGACCCCCGGCGACGGCTGCCGGGAGATCATCCTGGGCACCGACGGCGCCATCGAGCTGACGCTGATCCCCTACGGCGAAGGCATGTGGTTCCGCGATCCGATGGCAGTCAAGATGGGCGAGGAGAAGAACACCGGAGGCGAGGCCTGGAAGGCCGGCGCTACCGTAGCCGACATGGTCGGCCAGGGCGGCGGGCTGCCGATCATCCCAGGCATTGCCGACATGGACGACGCCGGCTTTATCGAGCGCGAGCTTGAGTTTGCCAAGCGCTGGGCCTATCGAAAGGGCATCCTCCAGACGGAAGAGAAACAAAATCCCGAGTACACCGAGCTCGAGAGCTTCCTCACCGTGGTTCGCGACGGCGGACGTCCGGCCTCGGACGTCGAAGTCGGCCTAGCCGATTCGGTCGCAGTGATGCTTGCCAACCAGTGCATGGACGAGGAGCGCAAGATCCACTTCTCGGAGATCAACGAGATGGGCCTCGAGGGCACGGAATTCACCCAAGCCGGCGGCGCCCCGCGTGCCGATGACTAGGCGCCTAGACTGATCGCAACAAACGGCGGGCGCGAGATTTCGCGCGTCGCTATGTTCAGTCTGCGTTCCGGTTGAGAACGACTCACGATCCCGGCATCCGCCATTCTTTGGGCGCTTTCCACTCCGGGTTGTGACGGCCGACGTTGTAGGGAGGGACCGCATCTGCCGGCTGCAGCGCCCGGAAGGCCTTGAGTTTCTCGTACATCTTCTCCACGCGTTCGGGGTGCTCGGCGGCAACGTTTGCTTTTTCGGATACGTCTTCGCCGACGTGGAACAAGTAGCGCCTACGCTTGGAATCGTCGGCTGACTCGTCCGTCACGGCGGGGCCAATTACGAGCAGCTTCCAGTCGTTTGTCATGTAGCTGATTTGTTCGACGTCCGGTCCGGCTTGCCCGATGTAGTTGTACAACTCGCGCTTCAGTGTCTTCTTCTTGCCCGTGAGGACCGGCATCATATCAATCCCGTCGAGCGCCTTGCCGCTGTGCGAGTCGACGCCCGCGACGCCCAGCAGAGTCGGCATGACATCGATATTCGCCAACGGCGTCGACACCGTCGAACCCGCAGGGATCACGCCGGGCCAACGCGCGGCCGCAGCCACACGAGTACCGCCTTCGAAAGCCGACGCTTTAGCGCCCCGCAACGGATAGTTGGACCCGATGCCGCCGACGCCGCCGTTGTCGGATGAGAACAGCACCAGCGTATGGTTCGCGATACCCGCAGCGTCCAGCGCGTCGAGAATTCGCCCGACTCCCTCGTCTAGGGAATGGTTCATCGCGCCTAGGATGCGACGGTTGGCGAGCAACTCCTCCGCTCGTGAAGGAGCGGGATTGACCCGCGTTGCGCCGCTCCAAACACCCTTCACCGGCGGCAAATCGGAATACAACGGCAGGTGTTCCTCTTTGGCTTGGAACGGGCTGTGGACGGCGTTGAACGGCACATAGCAGAGGAACGGCGTATCCTCGCCAGCGTGCGCGTCGACGAACTTCACCGCGGCATCGGCGATCAGATCGGTCGAATAACCCTCGTCGTAATTCGATTCGTAGCCGCGATGCCAGTCGAGTTCGCCTTCACGCTCGTGGGTAAAGAAGTTGATTGCGCCGTTGTAGTGTCCGACGAATTCGGTGAAGCCCCGCCGCAGGGGATGGTATCTAGCATCGGAATGCCCTAAATGCCATTTGCCGAAAATCCCTCGATGCTCATACCCGGCGTCGGCCAGCATGTCCGCAATTGTTACTTCCGAAGTGTCAAGCCCTCCATCGCGCCAAGGGGGGTAGACGGCCTTCATCGCCCCGTAGCGGATGGGGTAGCGCCCGGTCATCAGACCGGCCCGGGTCGGCGAGCACACCGGGTGGACGTAGAAGCGCTCAAGCTTTGCCCCTTCGGTTGCGATGCGGTCGATGTTGGGCGTCCTAATGTCGCCGCCGTTGAAGCTGACGTCCGCGTAGCCGAGGTCGTCGGCCAGAATGATGACGATGTTGGGTCCTGCGGGGGGTTCGGTTCTGGGTTCCGGCGAAGAACAAGCGGCAATTGCAGCTACGGCAATCAAGAGCGGCACACGCATGCGGACATCATAGCGATCGCGGGCTAGATCTTCGTTCTCTGGGCGCGAGGCTCCGAGCGTGCCTTCCCATCAGTCAGATGCGTAGGGTAAGGCCGCCAATCTATTCTCATAGTGCGTTCGGCGTTGTGGCGGACAGGGGTCTTGAGACGACGCGCACGCTGCATGGCGCCCCCATCGCGGTCGTGCCTACTCTACCGTTACGCTCTTGGCTAGGTTCCTGGGCTGATCCACGTCGCAGCCGCGCAGCACTCCGATGTGATAAGCCAACAATTGCAGCGGCACGATCTCCAAGATCGGCAGCAGCAGCTCGCTAGTGGCTGGCACCGTCAGAATGTCGTCGACGATTTCTCGGATTGCCTCGTCGTCCTCGTTCGCAACACAGATGATCTTGCCCTGACGCGCCTGCACTTCTTGAATGTTCGAAACAGTCTTGTCGTAGCGGATGCGGCTCGCCTGGAGATCCGGATCGTACGTTGCGATGACGACGACCGGTAGATCTTCGTCGATCAGGGCGTTGGGTCCATGCTTCATCTCGCCGGCGGGATACCCCTCGGCGTGAATGTAGGAAATCTCCTTGAGCTTCAGAGCGCCCTCGAGCGCGATCGGATAGTGGATGCCGCGGCCAAGGAAGAGAAAGTCGTCGACCCGATAGAACTTGCGGGCAAGATGCTCGCAGGCCGAGTCGAGATCGAGGGTCCGCTCGATCGCTTGCGGCACACGCACGAGCTGCCCGACGAGCTTCTGCGATTCTTCGTCGGTGAGTCGATTGCGGCTCTGCGCTAGGTGCATTGCGAGCAGAAACAGCGCCGTGAGCTGGGCGGTGAAGGCTTTCGTGGAGGCCACGCCGATCTCGGGGCCGGCGTGCGTGTAGACCGTTCCTTCGGCCTCGTGGGTCACCGCCGAGCCGATCACGTTGCAGATAGCGATCGTCGGCGACCCTTTGCGCTTGGCTTCGCGCTGGGCGGCAAGCGTGTCTGCCGTTTCGCCCGACTGGCTGATGACGACTGTCAGCACGCTGTCGTCGACGATCGGATCGCGGTAGCGAAACTCGCTGCCGTAGTCGACCTCGACCGGGATGCGCGCCAGTCGTTCAAACATGAATTTGCCGGCGAGCGCGGCATGCCATGAGGTGCCGCAGGCAATTATCTTGACCCGTTGAAAATCCGCGAGCTGCTGCGGCGTGAGACCGATCTCGTCGAGGAAGACTTCCCCCGTTTGGCGATCGACGCGGCCAAGGGTCGATTCACGGACAGCGCGCGGTTGCTCAAAGACTTCCTTGAGCATGAAGTGCTTGTAGCCGCCTTTCTCGGCCATCACCGGATCCCACAGGATGTGTTGCACGGGACGCGAGACCGGTTGGGCGTCGAAGTCGGTGACGCGTACGCCGGTGGAGCTCAAGATGGCGACGTCGCCGTCTTGCAACAAGAAGACATCGCGGGTGTGATGCAAGATCGCGGTGGTGTCGGAGGCGACGAAATACTCGTTCTCCCCCAGGCCGACGACGACGGGCGGGCCGAGCCGAGCGGCGACAACCTTGCGCGGGTCGCGTCGTGAGACGATCGCCATCGCAAAGACTCCAGTGAGGCGTGCGATGGCTTCTCGGACGGCGTCTTCGAGCGGCGTTCCGGGTTCGCGGCTGTACTTGTCGACCAGGTGCGCGATGACCTCGGAGTCGGTATCGGTGATGAGCTTGTGGCCTTCTTCGCGCAGCTCTCTCTTCAGGCTGAGATAGTTCTCGATGATTCCGTTGTGTACCACCACGATGTCGCCCGAGCCGTCGCGGTGGGGGTGGGCGTTCTCTTCGGTGGGGCGTCCATGTGTCGCCCAGCGGGTGTGGCCGATGCCGTAGCAGCCGCCGAGAGGATCGAGTCGGACGGCTTCTTCGAGTCGGCGCAACTTGCCCGCGGCGCGTCGCACGTCGAGCGTTTCGTCGCCGTTGCCGACGGCGATTCCAGCCGAATCGTAGCCGCGGTACTCAAGCCGCTTGAGCCCATCGATGATGATTGGCGTGGCGTCGCTGGGCCCGATGTAGCCGACTATTCCACACATGGCAGACGTCTCATTCGTGGATTTCTACGCGAAACTCCTCGATCACAGGATTGGCCAGCAGTTCGCCGGCAATCTTCTCGACTTGGGCTCGGGCCGCTGCCGCGTCCGGGGCGTCGGAGAGTTCGATCTCGAAGAATTTTCCCTGGCGGACCCCGCTGACATTCTGATGTCCCAGGCCATTGAGAGCCGAGCAAATGGTGCGGCCTTGGGGATCTAGGACCGTCTTCTTGAGGGTAACGTGGACAAGCGCCTGCATCCCTCGATTCTATCCCTATCTTGGGGGCGAGAATCGCCCTACTTCCCGATGCAGAAGGTAGAAAAGATACTTCCCAGGATGTCTTCTATCGTGGTGGCCCCGGTGACGGCGTCGATCGGGGCCAAGGCGCCGTAGAGGTCAAGCAACAGCATTTCGTGAGGAACCGCGTCGACGACGGCTTGTCTCGCCCGCTCGAGCTCGTTCAGGCATTCGCGCAAGAGGCGCTCCTGGCGCAGGCTGGTGACGAAGCCCGCTTCGTCTGAGTCGGCGCCCGGAGCTGCTGCGTCGCGAAGTGCGCTACGCAACTCGGGGAGGCCTTGCCCAGTCTTGGCCGAGACGCGCAACCACTCTTCCGGAAGCTCGGCCTGCTTCAAGTCGCTCTTGTTGGCAACCAGCAAGAAGCGGCCGGCGCGGCGGGCGCGCTTGACCAGACCTGTTTCTGTGTCGGAAAGCGGCGCGGATCCATCTACCACGACCAATGTCAAGTCAGCGTCTGCCAGGGCTTCGTAGCTACGTTCGACGCCCTGCGCTTCGATGATGTTGTCGGATTCGCGTACGCCGGCGGTGTCGAGAAGCTTCACAGGCAGCCCCTCGATGTTGGCCGTCTCGCTGACGACGTCGCGGGTGGTGCCGGCTTGCGGCGCGACGATCGCGCGATCCTTCTCCAGTAGTCGATTGAACAAGCTCGACTTGCCCACGTTCGGTGGTCCGAGGATGGCGAGAGTGAACCCCTCGTGCACCAACTTGCCCCAGCGGTAGCTCTCGGCCAGGGTCGCGACGCCTTCACGCAGGGGATCGAGTCGCCGCAGGATTTCCTCTGGCGGGGCCGTCTCGACGTCGTCCTCAGCGAAATCAATGCCGGCTTCAAGCAGCGCAATCAGCTCGGTGAGCTGATCCTTGAGGGGATTGAGCCGATGCGCCAGCGCGCCTTCGAGTTGACGATAGGCGACGCGCGCCTGGTAGAGCGTCGTGGCGTCGATCAGGTCACGCACGGCTTCGGCTTGGGTGAGGTCAAGTCGGCCGTTGCGCACCGCACGCAGCGTCAGCTCACCCGGCTCAGCCATGCGCGCTCCTGCGGCGAGCGCTCGTTGAACGACAAAACCCAGCAGAACGGGTGAGCCGTGGCAAGAGATCTCGACGATGTCTTCGCCGGTGTAGCTGCTTGGCTTTGTGAATAGCGTCAGCAGAGCTTGCTCGACGGTTTCTCCCTCGGCGTCAGCGAGTGTCCGAAGGCCGACGCGCCTGGCTTCGAGCGGCTTGGAGCCGGGAGCGACGAGCGCCGAGGAGATCTCAACGGCGCGAGCGCCGCTCAATCGAACGATGCCGATGCCGCCGCGTCCGGGCGGAGTGGAAATCGCCACGACCGTATCGTCGCCGTGAACGGAGTCGAGAACGATCGGATCAACGGGCGGCAAGAATCGTTCAGCGCCGCGGCGAGCCTAGTGTGTTGCGTAGGGCGTCGATCGAGGCCGAGGCCGGCGCGTTCGCAGGCTTGATCACGATGTGTCTGCGCGGCGCGACGCCCTCGGAAGCGGTCGTCACGCTATCGTCGCCGCGGAGCGCCAAATGCAGGATGCGCCGCTCTCGCGATGTCATCGGATTGAAGTGGAAGGATGCACCGGTACGCCGGACCTTTCCCGCCGCGGCTTGCGCGCTCATGCGCAACTCTTCGATGCGCATGACGCGATAGTCATCTACGTCAAACAGCAGCCGATAACGATCCTCGTGACGGATACGAAGAGCCTCGAGCGTCAGTTGTTCAAGCGCCAGCAGCAGCTCAGCGCGTTGGTTGAGCAGCAGGTCCGTGTCCTCACCCTCAAATTCGATCGTAATGTCGGGCGTAATTAGCTCGTTTTCAAGCTCGGACGCTCGGACCTGATAGTCCAGATCGAGGCCGGCCGCAGCGAGCAGAGGCTTCAGGAACGCGTCGATCGCGGGTTTCGCCCCTTGCGGGGTCCATTCAAACTCGGCCATTGAACTGAGACAGCCGTCGGCGTAACTCCGACGGGCTATTTTTTCTTTTTTCCGCCCCGCTTGCGCGGCTGCTCGATCACCAATTCGTCGCCCGGAATTCGATTGAGAAGCAGTTGCTGCCCGACGCCGACAACGTTGCTGGTGAGCCAGTATAGCACCAGCCCGCTCTGGAACTGATAGAAGATGAATCCCATCATCAGCGGCATGAACTTCATCATCTTGGCCTGCGCCGGGTCGGCGCTCGGCGTAGGCGTGAGATGCTGCTGCCAGAACTGCGTGCCCATCATTGCCAGCGGCAAGACGCGAATCGCAAGCGTCTCTGGCGCGGAGAGATCGCTGACCCAGAGCCACTCGGCTTGGCGCATCTCGATCGCGACCGTCAACACGGTGTAAAACGCGAAGAAGAAGGGCATCTGCAACAGCATCGGCAGGCAGCTTCCCATCGGATTGACGTCGTACTTCTTGTAGAGCGCCATCGTCTCTTCGTTCTGTTGCGCTTTTTTCGGGTCGCGCATGCCCAAACCCTTGTACTTTTCGTTGATCTGTTTGACCAACGGCTGGATCTGCTGCATACGCTTCATCGAACGCGTGCTCTTCCACTTCAGCGGGAACAGAACGATGTTAATGAAAAATGTCACGAGGACGATCGTCCAGCCGTAGTTGTCGACCAGGTTGGCGTGCGTCCAGCGCATCATCCAAAAAATTGGTTCGGCGACGACGCTGAGGAAGCCAAAATCGACGATTCGGCGCAGTCGAGGATCGACTTGAGGCAGCACGTCAACGCTCTTGGGGCCCACAAAGACCCGGAAGGCGTTCGTGCCTTGCCCGCCTAGCGCGAGGGCCGCAAAATATTCCTGATCGGCGTCAGGGACGGGGGCGATTTCCACCGCCGAGGCTTCCACGGCCATGGAGGTTTCCGGGGGCGGCAGGAAGGCGACGGCAAAGAAGAGATCGTCGATTCCGGCAAAGGGATAGACTCCGCGGCTTGAGACGCGCTCGTCCTCGGCGTCGGAGGCCGAGACGCGCTCGACGCTGCCGGACTCGGGATCCCAATAGAAAACGGAGCTGTTGGCGGAGTCTTGTGTTTGCGCCGTATCGCCAAAGCCGCCTGGCCAGGTCACCAGATGCGCGCGGGCGGCGCCGTCGACCTCAAGCTCGGTTTCGACTCCGATGACGTAGCCGCCCGATTCAAAGCGGAATCGCTTCCGCGCCTTACGGCGACCGTCGGAGTAGACCAGCTCAAGCGTCGTGGGTCCGCGGCGTTCGAGGCCGCCTGCGTTCACCGTAAACAGGGCGTCGTCGAGTCCCTCGATGCGGTTGCCGCCGGATTCGGCGAGCGCGAAAGGCCAGCCGTTCCCCTCGCCGCCTTGCTGGTGAATCAATTCAAGCGGTCCGCGCTCGGCCGTCGAGTCTGTGAAGTTCTTCAGCCTCCAACTCTTCACGACGCCGCCTCGGTTCGAGAATACGACTCGCAAGTCGTCTGTTTCGACGACGATTTCTTGCTCGGCTTCGGCTGCAATGCGGTTTGTTTCGACCGCCGCGGGTTCGCTCTCTGCGTCGCTCGACGGCTCCGACTCAACCGAAGGGGGAGGAGGTTCGGCCGCGGGGGCCGTCGGGTCGCTGGAAGCCCCCTCGCCGCTCTCGGCGGTCTGTACTGCAGGCGGAGGCGCCGGCGGCGCGGTCAAAGAGATGTAGTAGAAATAGCCCATCACGGCCACTGCCGAGAGGACTGAGGCCAGCAGTAGGCGGCGTTGGACGAACTGTTCTTCGTTTGGATCAGGCATCAGGAACCGGGTCGACCCCGCCCGGCGCGAACGGGCGACAGCGTATCAGACGCCCCGCCGCCAGGCGAACGCCGCGCAAGACGCCGTGGCGGCGGATCGCCTCCATAGCGTATACGGAGCAGCTTGGATGAAATTTGCAACAAAGAGGGAGCAGCGGCGAAATTCCGACCTTGTAGGCGCTCAGGAGAAACAGCGCCGCGTACTGGCCGGAGTTAAGAGGCTTGGCGTCGGGGTGAGCGGAGTTGCTGCGCTGTACGAAGGACACGGATCACCTCAGCTTCCAGGCTTGCCTGCTCGGCCTCTCGGATGAGGCGTCGAGCATGAAAGACAACATCGGCGCCGCTTGGAAAACACGCCCAGTTTCTCCTCACGGCTTCTCGCAAGCGGCGCTTCGCAAGACTGCGAACAGTCGCCTTTCCGACTTTCTTCGAGACCGTAAAGCCCGCCCGAGCCTCGCCATCGTCGTCGCGAGAGCAAAAGATGGCCGAAAAGTAGGGGCTCTGGACGCGTTTGCCTTCGCGGTAGATCCTCTGAAACTCGGTTCGTTTGCGGAGACGCCGTGAGGCGGGAAAACCTTCGGCGCACGGCGAAGCGGCGGCTCGGCTATCGTTCGTCGCTGACGGTGAGCACACTGCGGCCCTTGGCGCGACGGGCGGCCAGTATGCGGCGGCCTCCCGGGGTCTTCATGCGCGCACGGAAGCCGTGCGTCTTAGCTCGCCGCCGGCGGTTTGGTTGAAATGTTCTCTTCGGCATCGGAATACAAAAATAGCGCTGGACCCAACAATGCTCAAGACGCACTAGTCCGCGCCTCTCCGCAACGAATTCTCAGTCTAGCAGCCGACCTGGAAATCGGTCAACCATCGCCGAGCCTTCGCCTAGACCGGCGTGGCGTCCAGCGCGGCGCGGACGGTCTGCGCCAGTTCACTGAGCACAAAGGGCTTGCGCAACAGGGAGCGGACTCCGCATTCTGAGAGACGCTTGGCGGCAGGCAACTCCCCGAATCCAGTAAGCAGCACAATCGGCAAGTCGGCGCGAAGGCCGCGTATTCGGCGAGCCAGCACAGTACCCGTCATCGACGGCATTATGAAGTCGGAGACCACCAAGTCGTACTCGCTTGGGCGCGCCCTGAACAGCGCCAAAGCTTCCTTGCTGCTCCCGGTCGCTGTAACGCTGTAGCCGAGCCGCTCGAGCATTCTCCGGCCGATTTCGAGAACGGATTCCTCATCGTCGACCAAGAGGACTCGCTCGCTGCCGTGTGCTTCACCGACGACCGGTTCGATTGTCCCTTCGTCGACGTGTCGGTGACGCGGAAGGTAGATCGAAAAACAGGTTCCGCGGCCAAGCTCGGAGCTGAGGTCGACGGCTCCGTGATGGCTGCGGGCGATGCCGTGCACCACCGAAAGCCCGAGGCCGGTGCCGCGGCCGGCCGGCTTGGTGGTGAAAAAAGGTTCGAAAATCTGTCCGCGGATGGCTGGATCGATGCCGGGCCCAGTGTCGGAGATCCAGATTCGCACGTAGGGCCCTTCGTGGAGCTCAGCGTGGGCGGCCGCGCGGGCGGCGGAGACGCTAACGGGTTCGGAGCCGACCTCCAGAACGCCGCCCTTTGCCGCCATAGCCTGGTAGGCGTTGGTGCAGAGGTTCATCACGATCTGATGAATCTGCGAAGCGTCGCCGAGTACGTGGCCGGAATCCTTGTCGATCCGGCACTTCATCGAGATTGTCGAGGGAACCGAGGCCCGAACGAGTCTGCAGACCTCATCCAGCACCGCGCTGATCGACAGCGACCTGCGCACCTGCTCGCCCTTGCGGCTGAAGGTCAAGATCTGTCGCACTAGCTCGGCGGCGCGTCGGCCCGCCTTGAGGATCTCGTCCACGTTCTCCCGAGGCCCTGATCCCTCGGGAAGGTCGTCGAGCAACAAGACGGCATGGCCAGTAATCGCAGTCAAAATATTGTTGAAGTCGTGAGCGATGCCGCCGGCCAGCACGCCGACCGCTTCGAGCCTTTGGGATTGCCTGAGCTGCTGCTCGAGCCGCTGACGGCTGCGGCGCTCCTCGACTACCTTGAGGGCCTGTTGGACGGCCGGACCCAGCCGGCGCAGATTGTCTTTGAGGATGTAATTGTCGGCGCCGCGCTTGAGAGAATCGACCGCGGTTTCCTCGTTGATCGATCCGGTGACAATCACGAACGGCGTTTCCTCGGTGTGCTCTCGAACCAATTGGAGCGCCTCGACGGCGTCGAATCGCGGCATCATGAAATCGCTGAGGACAAGGTCCCACAGCTCTCCGCGGATCGCCTGGAGGAAATTCTCGCGGTCGTTGACGATTCGATAAACCGGCTCGAAGCCGGTGCGGCGCAGTTCCTGCAGGCAGCACTCCGCGTCTTCGGGGCTGTCTTCGACGATTAGAATGCGGATGATTTTATTCACTGCGATCTGAAAATGAAGATCTTAATTGAATAATCGTCGTTCTATATAAAAATACACCAACCTTGCGCCGTATCGTATCAGAAAAATACCTCAAAGGGAAGGGGCTGTTCGAAGCCGACGTTGCTCTTTGTGGTCGTCGAGATCGGAAGCGGCTGCACAGCGGCCAAGAATGGTTGAGCGGCTCTCCATTCACAGCCTCAATCCTGCGGACTCCCTCGCGGACCGATCGGAATAGCTCTCACGCTCCGCGCACTTTCGGCGAGGTGGTTCGAAGATAACAGCTCGACTCACAACAATCAAACAATTTCTCGACTCTAAACGTCTTCGGGCCGCACAACCTGTCGCAGAATAGAGCCATGCCCTCTCGTACAGCCCTGCTAGCCGACCCAGTCTCCAAGACCCACGAGACCGGGCGCCGCCACCCCGAGCGCCCAGAACGCTACGACGCCGTGTGGAACAAACTCGAGGAAGAGGGCGTGTTGCAACGGCTCCAGCACATCGACGTCCGGCCTGCCGAACCCGAAGACCTGTTGTCCTGCCACGACGCCGACTACATTGCCTTGGCAGAGACGGAAATTCGCTCCGGTTCGCGGCATCTGAGCACAGGCGACACCGTCGTCAGCATGGGCTCGCTCGGCGCCGCGAAGGCGGCGGCCGGGGCGGCGATCGGAGCCGTCGACGCGGTATTCAAAGGCGAGGCGCAGAACGCCTTTTGTCTTGTTCGACCGCCCGGACACCATGCGCGGCCGGCCCAGGGCATGGGATTTTGCGTGTTCAACAACGTCGCCGTGGCGGCCCGGTACGCTCGGAGGCGGCTCGGCGCCGAGCGGGTCTTGATCGCTGATTGGGATGTTCATCACGGCAACGGCACTCAAGACATCTTCTACCAGGACGGCTCGGTCTTTTTCTTTTCCACGCACCAGGCGCCCTGGTATCCGGGAACAGGTAAGCGAGAAGAGACCGGGAGCGGCGGTGGGCTCGGAGCAACGATGAATCGCCCGTTCCCCTCGGGCTCAGGGCGCGACGAGATTCTTGGGGCGTTTCGCGGGGACCTACTTCCGGCGGCGCGATCGTTTCGTCCTGACATGGTGATGATCTCTGCCGGCTTCGACTCGCGCGAGGGCGACCCGCTGGGTGAGTTTCGGCTCCAGGACAAGGACTTTGCCGAGCTCACCGAAGTGATGCTCGAGATCGCGGATGCGACCGCACAAGGGCGCCTAGTCAGCGTTCTTGAAGGCGGTTACAACTTAAGCGGCCTGGCCTCAGCGGCCGTGACCCACGTGCAGACGCTGATGGGGGCTGCTGATGCCTGACGAGCCTACACGGCGGCGCCGGCGCTCGCTAGTTTGCGCTGCGGACCTCGAGAATTCGAGAGGTCGTGATCGTGCGGTGCTCGGGATGATCGAACTCAAGGTGCATGCCGCGGCCGATGAAGGCCGTCTTTAGCATCGAACCGCCCCAGCTTGAACCGTGAATGCTGACCTCAACCGGCTCGGGGCAGAAAATTGGATGGCCTGAGATGTGGGCGCGGCCGGCGCCCAGTACGACCAACCAGTAGGAGCGATTCTCAGTTTCCACTTCGAGGCGAGCGCCGTCGGGCAGGTCGTCGAGATGCACGCCACCCTCTACTTCCGACTGCACGATGCGGCGGTTGACGTCGTCGCTGAAGCTGGCCAGCCCGCGAAACAGGTTCGGACTATGCGTCCCCATCCGTCTCTATCCTACCATCCGCTCCAGATCCCATCAACGCGATACTCTGGTCGCAAAGGCGGAAACAACGCGCAGCTTACACCCCTCCCACCAGCGCTCCGAAGTTCGTCAGCAGCATCAAAACCGCCGGACCAGCCGTCACGAGGAAGACCGTCGGCATGATCAGGAAGAAGATGGGGAAAATCAGTTTGACGCCGACTTTGTGGGCCATCTCTTCGGCACGCTGGCGGCGTCGGGTTCGCATATAGCGCGCCTGAGTACGAAGTACCCGCGAAACACTGGAGCCGAAGCGGTCGGCTTGGATCAGCAGCGACGTCAGCTTGCGCAGCTCGGCCTCGCCGCAGCGCCCGCCGAGATTGCGCAACGCCTCTGAGCGCGAAGAGCCGGCCCGCATCTCGAGGCTGAACGCGCTGAGCTCGTCGGAGAGGACAGGGTGCGCCCGCCGGAGATCGCGGCCGGTATCCATGATGGCGTGGTCGAGCGACGAACCGCTTTCGACCCCGATGACAAGCAGGTCGAGGAAGTCCGGCAGACTCCGATTAATCGTCTCTCGGCGGCGACGGATTCGGCTTCTCAGATATCGTTCCGGAGAGGTGTAGCCGAGATAAACCGCCAGCGCGGCCGGAGCCCAAGCCGACGAAACTCTGCCGGTGAAGAGCCAAAGCGCCAGAAAGAGAAGGACGGGCGCGGCGACCATGCAGACCGCCTTTGCGCCGTGGTAGATGGGCGGCGCGATGTTCCCCCGAAAGCCGGCCGCGGCAAGTTCTTTGCGCAGGCGAGCGGGGTCGTCGTTTCCCAGCGGAACGGCTTCTCCGAGATCCGCCAGCGTCGCCGCCCAGCCCGGCAACCCTAGCTCTCTCGTAGAGATATAGGTCGTCTCCGTTTCGATCGTCGCCGGACCCGATTCGGTCTCAGCCACTGGGCCGCGCCCCCACAACGCCCAGCCGAGCCCGCCTACCAGCGCGAGCATAGCGACGAAGATCGCGATGGAAATTGCCAATGCCATGTTCTAGACCTTGATGTCTACGATGCGGCTGATGACAAAGTAGGCAAGAGCCTGCATCCCCAATCCGATAAACAGCAGCGTCTTGCCGATCGGATGCAGCCAGAGGCTCATGAAGTATTCGCTGCTGATCCACATCATCATCCCGGCGATGAAGAACGGCAACATACTCAGGACGATTGCCGTCATCCGTCCGTTGGCGGTGAGCGCCCGAACCTGGCCCTTGAGCGTTGCGCGCTCGCGAATAGTTTCCGCAAGTCCGTCGAGTAGATCGTGCAGACTGCCGCCGGTGCGCGACTGCGTCATGATCGCCGAGGAGAAAAACTGGATATCGACGCTGGGAAGCCGCTCGGAGAGATTTTCGAGCGCCTGGTCCATCGATAAGCCCAAGTTGTATTCGTCAACCACCTTGCGCAGCTCGGGCGCCAACGGAGGACCGACCTCGTCGGCGACAAGCTCGAGCGACATCGGCAGCGAGTGTCCAGCTACGAGTGCGCGAGAAATATAGTCAAGAGCCTCCGGGAGTTGCTCTTCGACCGCCTGCAGCCGCTTGGCCCTCACCGATCCCAGGTAGAACAGCGGTCCGACCGCCGCCGCGGCTGCGGTGAGCACAGCGCCGATCCACGGAATCCAGTCAAAGCTCGTCAGCACGACGAGCGTCATCAGACCGCCAGTCGCCATCGCCAGCGTCAGCCGGCCGACGGTCCAGTCGGAGTCGGCCTCGTCGATCAGCTTTTGGAGGTGCGCGGTGACGTGCAACCGCTTCAGAAATGCTGCCAGAAGCGAGAGCGTGCTCAATCGCTCGCGCTGCAGCATGTGGTGCGAGTTCTTAGAGTCGCCCGAGTCTTGCTCGGTCATCGCCCAGGCGAGTGCGGTGACGATGCCGACGACAAGGAAGGTCAGCCCAAAGATCGTCGAGTACGCAAGCAGCTGCGTCATGCCTCGACTTGGGCCTCCTCGCGGATGTCCTCCACGGCTCTGGCTCGCGCCGGGCGCCGCCGTCCCAAAGCAACCCGCGGCTCCTCGAGCGCGACAAAGCGGCCCTCCAATCGGCCCTCTTCGTCGGCGCCGAGTTTTTCGTAGGCGAACAGCGGCCGCAGCTCGATTTCGCCGCGGCGGTTTATGCCTTTGGATTCGGAGATCTCGATCACGCGGCGTGAGCCGTCGCTGAGCCGAGCGACATGCACGTAGACGTTGACAGCCGCCGCGATCTGCTGCCGAATCGACTGCGACGAGATGTTCGAGTTCGCCAGGGCCACCATCATCTCGAGACGGTTGACGCCGTCGGCGCAGCTATTGGCGTGAATCGTCGCCAACGAGCCGTCGTGGCCGGTGTTCATCGCCTGGAGCATGTCAAGCGCCTCGTCGCCGCGCACCTCGCCCAGGATGATGCGGTCGGGACGCATGCGCAGGCTGTTGATGACGAGCTGACGTTCCTTGATCGCGCCGTCGCCTTCGAGATTCGGCGGACGCGTCTCCATCTTGGCGACGTGCTCCTGGCGCAGTTGCAACTCGGCGGTGTCTTCGATCGTGACGATGCGCTCGTTGGCTCCGATGAAGGCTGAAAGCACGTTGAGCAGCGTTGTCTTGCCGGACCCAGTGCCGCCCGTGACTAGGATGTTCCGCCGCAAGCGAACGGCCTGGGAGAGCAACACGAGCATGTCGCGGCTCAAGGCTCCCATCTCGACGAGATCTTCCGCTGAGAGCGGGTCCTTCGAGAACTTGCGGATCGAAAGCAGAGGCCCCTCGACCGCGATTGGGGGGATTACAGCGTTGACGCGCGAGCCGTCAGGAAGCCTTGCGTCGACCATCGGCGAGGACTCGTCAATGCGTCGGCCGGCTTGCGCGACGATTTTCTGGATGATGCGCGTAAGGTGCTGATTGTCTTTGAACTGAATCGCCGTCTTTTCAATCCTTCCCGCCCGCTCGATGTGAACCAACCCAGCCGTCGTTACGAGAATGTCGGAGATCGTCGGGTCTTTCAGCAGAGGATCGAGAGGGCCGAGACCGAAGACCTCATTGAGTACCTCGTCGATGACCTGCTCGCGCAGTCCCTCTTCAAGCCCTGGACGCTCTTCGGCCACCAGAGCCGCCACTGCGCCGCGCACCTCACGGCGCACGCGCGGCGCATCGATCTCGGCCAGGCGTTCGAGGTTGATACGTTCGAGCAGGCGGCGATGGAGCGTATGCTTCAGCTCCATCAGCTTCGGATCAAGATCCGAGCTCGACGGGAGCAACTCGCTCATCGGTCTGGGCGCTCCTCGGCCAAGAGACGATCTTCGGGCACGTGACGCTCGTCGGGTATGAGGACCGAGACTTCGGTAACATCGGTCTGCGGAGGAGCGCGCCGGGAAGTGACGAAGATGACAAGCTCGTCGTTGGCGTCATGGAGCAGCGGCCGCTGCGGGAAGAGCCGCCGCAAGAAGTCCCAGGCGCCGGGACGATCGATCAGCCCGCGGATCCAGAAACTTTGCCCTTCGGCGATCTCGATCTCGCATTCGGCCCGCCGCAGAGAAACGCGCGGCAAGCTGACTCCGCCGATCTGCACCGGGTGATCCGGGTCCGGAATCGCCGATTCTGAGAGAATCTTCATCCGAATCAGGCCCGACGGCAATAGCTCGGGGATGAGCCGTACCGTGACGCCTACTGGATCAACCATTGCCTGTAGCTCGCCTTGGCCGCCGCCGCCCGGAAACGGCGCTTGCGAGAGCTTCTCGAAGCGTGCTTCGCTCAGGCTCAAGGTGCGAAAGCTCGGCTCGGCGAATACTTCAGCGGCTTTCTTGAGGCTCAGCGCCGCCAGCGGCTCGCCGACATCCCAGCCGCGGCGAAACGTCGAAACGATCATCGGTCCGGTTGTGATCCGATCGTCGAGTCTGGCGGTGAACTCGCCCAAAGCATCGTCGCTCAGTCCAGCGAAGCGCAGATCGATCAAGACGTGGGAGCTCGCGGCCGAAGGGAGCGTTTGGCTGAGCTTGGGCGGCTCAGGCACAATCGGCTTCGGCGCGGGCCTCGGCGCTTTGCGGGCCGAACGGCGTGATCTTACGGCGCGGCTCTCGCTGCCTAGGAATACCTCGTCGTGGGAAACACCCTTGGTCACCTCGAAGCCCTCGTCGATCGGGTTGCGCAAGGTCAGCCGGATCGAGCCGGCTTGGTCCGCCAGGCTCAGCGCCTCGGCGTCTTTCACTTCGACCAGGACCGTGACCTCGGCCTGGGAAAGCGGGCGGCCGCGGTGGTCGGGATCGCGCCCCGTAGCGAGCACTTCGACGTTATTGATCAGCGTCCGCAGGTTGATGTCGGCGCGGCCGGGCGTGCGGGCGGCGTCGGCGACCAAAACGTCCACTCGGTCGCCCATATCGAGGATGCCGTTGACGCCCCCGAAACCATCGACGTGCACCGACACGGCACGCATGCCCGGCGGAATCGCCGCCGCCAACCCGCCTTTTCCCTTACGGGGAAGATTGATCGGAAGAACCGGCTTGCCGGCGGGCAGCGAAGAGACCAGGAACGTTCCCTCGAGCGAATCTTTCTCCTCTCTAGCGCCGGCCGGGATCTCGTTCTCAGGCCACTGTTCGACTGCAAGATCATCCGGCGAAATGCGCGTCCCCCGCGCCAGATCGCGCGCGGCGACTACCACCGGGCGCTGTGCGACCTCACCGTCGCCCGACCCAAGAGAGTCGGAAAGAAGGTTGTAAAAGAACGCCGTGGTGGCGATGGCCGCTACAAGCGCCACGGCGGCGATGATCAAGAATCGGCGTCTCATTCGCGGTGTCGATAGAGGCGTCCCCGCTCCCCTGCTGAACTCATCGGCAGCGGCAAGCGGTTCCTTCCCGCCAGGTCGTGGAAGGTAAGGCTCTCCGATTTGAGGTTAGGTTGGAGGGGGGTATACGGTAATCCGCAAATGCCCCTATCGATCTCAGGAATATCCCCTATCCGGGAATCCTACGTCACGGCGTGCGGCGTACGCTCCGGAACCGTACGTCCTCGTCGCCCACGTCCTCGGCAAGGTTCTCGAACTTGGTGAACTTGTTGAGGAAAGCGAGCCGCACTTTGCCGGTAGGGCCGTTGCGCTGCTTCGAGATGATCAGCTCAGCGATTCCCCTGAGATCCTCTCGATCGGGCTTGTAAACCTCTTCTCGAAAGATGAACGCCACCACGTCCGCGTCCTGCTCGATCGAGCCGCTCTCGCGCAGATCGCTGAGCATCGGACGATGGTCGCCCGGCCGCGTCTCGGTCGCGCGCGAGAGCTGCGACAGCACAACCACCGGCACGTCGAGATCCTTCGCCAACAACTTGAGCCCGCGCGAGAATGCCGAAATCTCTTGGGTGCGATTCTCCACCCGTCCCTTCGATGCCATCAACTGAAGGTAGTCGACCACCACCAACGCCAAACCGTGTTCGGAGCGCAGCCGGCGGCACTTGGCGCTGATCTCCATCACGCTCGTATTCGCGGCGTCGTCGATGAACAGCTTGCTGTTCACCATCCGGTGCAATGAGGCGTTCAGCCGCCGCCGCTCGTCGGCGTCGAGATAGCCGCCGCGAAAGCGATGGTTGTCGACCCGCGCATCCGCGCAAAGCAGGCGGGTCAGCAGCGACTCCTTACTCATTTCGAGCGAGAAGAGAGCAACCGTCTTCGCGGGACTATCCGGCCCGCCGTCCATCGCGACATGTTGCGCCACGTTGAGCGCCAGCGAGGTCTTACCCATCGCCGGACGGGCGGCGATGATGATGAGCTCGCCGCCGTGCATCCCGCTCGTCATCTCGTCGAGCTTGAGGAAGGGCGAGGAGAGGCCTTTGATTCGTCGGCTGGGGTCGAGAAACGCCTGCACGCCGCCGGAGTAGCCGTCGATGATGCCGCGCGAATCGACCAAACCCGAACGCAGTTGCGCGTCGCCGACTTTCATCACCGACGACTCGGCGTCGGCGAGAATGTCGTCAACCTCGTCGTTGCCTTCGACCGCCTGCGAGATGATGTTCTGCGAGGTATAGATCAGCGCCCGCAACAGCGACTTATCTTTGACAATCTTGACGTAGCTGTCGATCGACGTAAGCCGCGGCAACCCCTCGTTGAGCGAGGCGATGTAGGAGATGCCGTCGCACGATGCAAGCTGATCGTGCTTCTCGAGCTCGTTGATTAGCGTGAGATACTCGATCCTCTCGCCGCGCTCGTGGAGGTCAAGCATGCGCTGGAAGAGGCGGCGGTGCTTCTCGATAAAAAAGTCTTCCGGAACTAGCGCTCCGGCGACTTGAGGGAAGATCGCATCATCGAGCAGCACCGAGCCCAGTACGAACTTCTCGGCTTCATGGTTCGACGGCAGACCTTTTTCGAGGACGAGATCGGATGAGGAGGCGGTGGAATCCATGGACTTCGATGCGAGGCTCTGAAGGTACCCAAATTCGTGCGACGATTCCATGTCCATCTCGAACCTCCTTGCCCCGAGCGACTTGTCCTGTGGACGCTCGTGTTTTCCACAGCCGAACCGGCTATTTGGGGCTAACCTTCTTGTTTTCAGACGCTAGCAGCCTGTGGAAAAGCTGTGGACCGATTGCGAACTGTCCCAATCTTTGTAACTAGTTGATTACAAGAAGGTTAAGATCGCTGTCGGAACGTTGAAACAGAGAGGCCGTCGATTGTTTGGGATTATCCCACCATCGAACGGCGAAGGCAAACCATAATAGGAACTTGCCTCTCGACGCACTCTCTCTCTTTCTGCTTCTCGTGGTCGCCGTACTTGTGTTGGCGGCGATGGTGCAATCTTCGTTGAGTCGCCGTAGCTCGGAGCGCGGCCTCGACCGTTTGAACGCCCGGCTCGACGAGCACGTGCAGCGGGCCGACAAGCTGGGCGATCGTTTCAGCGAGATCGGTCTCGAGCAGCAAAAAGGCGCTCACGAGATTCGGGAGACGCTCAGCGAACGCTTCAGCGCCTTGCGTGAGAGCTTCGAGCAGCGCAACTCTGAGGCGCAGAAGCAGATCCACGAGGGAATCGTCGGCGGCTCCGATCGCGCTCAGAAACAGGTCGCCGAGCATCTCACGCGCTCCACGGAAGATCTGGTCAAACGCATGGAGGCGCTGACCAAAGCCACCGACGAGCGTCTACGGGAGATCAGCGGGCAGGTTGACCAGCGCCTCACGGCCGGTTTTGAAAAAACCAACGAGACCTTCTCGCAGGTGATCAGCCGCCTGGCGTTGATCGACGAGGCTCAGAAGAAGATCACCGAGCTTTCCTCGAACGTCGTCAGCCTACAGCAGGTGCTCTCGGACCGCAGCTCGCGCGGCGCTTTCGGCGAAGTACAGCTCAAAGCGCTGGTGAGCAACGTGATGCCTCAGGCGAATTACGCCATGCAGCACACGCTCTCAAACGGCCGCCGCGTCGATTGTATGCTGTTCTTGCCCGAACCGACGGGCTCGCTGGCGGTCGACTCGAAGTTTCCGCTGGACAACTATCGCCGCAAGAGCGATCCGCAAGCGGCCGAAGATGTTCGCAAGACCGCGGAGCGCGACTTCGCCCGTGACATTCAGATTCATATCGACGACGTGGCTTCGAAGTACATCATCGAGGGCGAGACGGCTGGCGGCGCGATTCTCTTCATTCCCGCCGAGGCGGTCTTCGCCGATATTCACGGTAGCTATCCCGAACTCGTCGAACGCGCTCACAGGTCGCATGTCTGGTTGGCCTCGCCGACGACTCTAATGGCGATCCTCACTACGGCGTCGGCGGTGATCAAAGACGCTGAGACGCGCCAACAGGTTCACATCATTCAAGAGCACCTGCGACGGTTGTCCAAAGACTTCCAGCGTTTCCAGACGCGCATGGGCGATCTGGCTCGTCACATCGATATGGCGTATCGCGACGTCGAGCAGGTGCACGTTTCCGCGAAGAAGATCGCCGGTCGTTTCTACAAGATCGAAAAGCTCGAGCTGGGCGAAGGCGATCAGCGCGAACTGCCGCTTCCCGAGGGTGAGGACGCCCCCGAGGCTTGAGGCCGTGCGCTCTAGGGCCGCGAGCGATTTGCCCAGTGTCCGGAAACGTCTTCGCCAGCGACTACGATGCCTTTCTGGTTCCAGTCAAGATGTGCTCGAACGTCTGCGGCGCAATAGCGCAACGTTAGGCCGCAACGGCGTCTCTGCGACTCGTTGGGTTCGGAGCCGTGCAGCAAGAGATCGGCGTGCATCGAGAACTCGCCCGCCCGCAGCTCGTCGTCGACCGGCTCGCCGAAACGCTCCGCGTCGCTTACCGTTTGGTTCAGCACGTTGCCCTCGTCGGCTCCGCTTGCGGCGGTCTCGAGGGCTCCGAATCGATGCGAGCCTGGGATGAAGCGCATGCAGCCGTTGCCGCGGTCCGCGTCGTCGATCGCCAGCCATACGGTGCAACTCTTGGTCGGCGTCAGCGGCCAATAGCCGGCGTCCTGATGCCAGCTCACGCGCTTGCCGTCGCCGGGCATTTTGCAGAAGAAATGCGAACCCCAACCGATCACGTTCGGGCCCAAGAGATCGCGCACATGAGCGACGATCGTCGGATTTGTCACGATGTCGTAGGCGACGGCATGTCGTAGGTGGGCGGAGCTGATCGAATAGCTGTCCTTTCCGGCGGAGATCTGCGCTTCTAAGAGACGATCGAACTCCGCTCGGATCGCCTCGATCTCAACGTCGGAATAGGCCCGAAACGGCTTGAGATAGCCGCGCTCGTTGTACTCCCGCACCTGCTCGCGCGTCAGCGTTGCGGGGTGGTCGTTCGAGATGGGAAAGAAATGCAGCTCGCGCTCGATCGCGTCGAGCTGATCTTGTGTCGGAGTGATGTCGAATTCAACAGCTTGGGCCATAGGGTGCTCTACTTGCCGGTCCAGTCCGGCTTCCAGACATCATTAGTCGAGGAGTCTGGCTCCAGATCGCAACGCGGTTACAATAAAGCATTATTCTACGATGCTTGTAGACCGCCTCCAGCGCCCGCTCGAAGACCTACGCATCTCGGTTACCGACCGTTGCAACTTCCGTTGCACCTATTGCATGCCGCTGGCCGAGTATGAGTGGATCCACAAGTCGCACATCCTGACGTTTGAGGAAGTTGCCCGCGTCGCCCGCGTCTTCGCGGATCTTGGCGTCCGCAAGATTCGCTTGACCGGCGGCGAGCCGCTGGTGCGCGTCGACCTGCCCCGCCTGGTCGCCCAGTTGGCCGCCATCGACTCGCTCGAAGATCTCTGCTTGACGACCAACGGCGCGTTGCTTGGGGAGCAGGCCCAACCGCTCGCCGATGCCGGGCTGCGCCGGGTTACCGTCAGCCTCGACACGCTGCGTCCGGAGCGCTTTCGCGAAATCACGCAGCGCGGCGACCTCGAGCCCGTGATCGAGGGAATTGCAGCGGCCAAGCGTGCCGGCCTTGACCCGATCAAGATCAACGCCGTAATCGAACGCGGCGTCAACGAAGACGAGATTCTCGACCTCGTAGACTTCGCGCTGCGCGAAAGCGCGGACGTTCGGTTCATCGAGTTCATGGACGTCGGCAACGCCAACCATTGGAATCTCTCGAAGCTCGTTCCTAAAAAGGAAATTCTCGATACGATCGCAACGCGCTACCGCCTCGAACCGGCGACGACGGAGCGCGGCGGCGCTCCCGCAGTCTCGTACCGGGTCGAAGGAGCGGTCGACATTGGCGTCATCGCTTCGGTCACTGAGCCATTCTGCGGCGGCTGCACGCGGGCGCGTCTGACCGCGGACGGCAAGTTGGTCACCTGCCTGTTTTCCGACGACGGCTTCGACCTTCGTTCTCTGCTGCGCGAGAGCTCTGATGACGCTGTGCTCTCTGCGGAAATCAAACGTGTCTGGACCAACCGCCAAGACCGTTTCTCCGAGCACCGCCTCTCGGCCATGGATTCATCCGCCGGCTACCAGCCCGCGGGCCGCCGCAAGATCGAGATGATCCGCCTCGGAGGCTGACAGCGGGTCCGCAATGAGGCGCCTCCGCATCGGCGTCATTCTGTTCCAGGCAGGCGAGCCGGAGACGCTCGACGCCGTTGGAGCCTACCTGCGCAACAGACATGCTCAGGCGGGCGGGGCGCGCTCGCTGCTCGCCGGAGTTGCGGCGCGGATCGAGGCAAAGCGCGTTCGCGAACAGTACCGCCTTATCGGAGGCGCCTCGCCGCTGGTTGGAATCACCGCGCTGCAGCAACGTGCACTCGAGACGAGGCTGCGTCGTGAGATCGACGCTCGCGTCTTTGTCGCCATGCTCTACCGCGGACCCCCCAGCGAACAAGCTGCGCGAGAGGCGCGCGAGGCAGGCTGCGACAAGCTGTTGCTATTGCCGTTGTATCCATTCGATTGCTCCACGACCACGGGCCGCTCCTTTGCCGACTGGCGTGCGACTTGTGAGCTGTTGGGTTGGGAACCAGCCTGCGAAATCATTCGTTCCTACCACGACCACGCGCTCTATCTGGACGCTGCTGCGGACCAGATCAACCGGGCGCTAAGTCGATTCCAAGCGGAGCAGGATGCCCATCTTGTCTATTGCAGCGGCAACGTCTCCGCTCTTCCGGTCGCGGAATCGGAAGCTTATTCCTTGCAGATCGAGGCCTCGGTGCGTTCTCTGACCGCGCGGGCCGGTTGGCCGAACCCGATGTCGATTTGTTCACCCGGCGGCATCGGTCTCGAAGAGACTCTCGATCAGCTCGGCCGCGAGGGGGCGTCTGAAGCTCTCTTGGTTCCGATAACTACCCTCGCCGATTGCTGCGAGACTTTGCACGACCTCCAAGTCGTCGCCCGCGAGAGAGCAGTCCAGGCAGGAGTCGGCCGCATTGAGACGGTCCCGGGACTCAACGACTCCGCGTCCCTCATCGAAGCGCTCGCAAGGTTAAGTTTCGAGGCGCTCGCGGGCTCAGCCGTCTAGGGCGCGCTTTCGCTACCCGTGCTTAGTTGACATTGAGTTGCATCTAGAAGCATACTGAAGCTAGTTTGACGGCTCGCCCCATCCTCACTCTTGCTGATCTGCCGCACGGCCATGAGGCCGTGGTGGAGCGACTCGACTTGCCCGAGGCCGACGCCCGCCGCTTAATGGAGCTTGGCTTCGTCCCGGGCCACCGTGTTGTTTTCGCAAACCGCTCGCCCTTCGGGGACCCCCGGGTCTATCAGGTCGACGGCGCCGAGGTGGCGCTCCGTCGAGACACCGCATTGCATATCGTCTTGCGTGCGGTCGACGCTGCAGCAACCGATCGACAGCGATGAGCGCCGCCGGCTGTCGCGATGCCCCGACGGTTGTCGCCGATCCCTCCAAACGACGTCTAGTAGCCCTCGTCGGCCCTCCCAACTGCGGTAAATCGACGCTGTTTAACCATCTGACGGGCATGCGTCAGAAGGTGGCGAACTATCCTGGCGTGACCGTCGAGAAACGAACCGGGGTGGCTCGCCTGCCCGGCGGCTCTGAAGTGGAGCTGGTCGATCTACCCGGCGTCTACAGTATGGCTCCGCAGAGCGAGGACGAGCGCATCTCACACGACGTGTTGCTTGGCAAGGCGGACGGGCTGCGTCGGCCCGACGGCGTCGTCATCATTCTCGACTCGACGAACCTCGGCCGCCACCTGGCCGCTGCTGCGCCGATCATTGGTCTGGGAATGCCGGTGCTCGTGGCGCTCAACATGGCCGACGATCTGAAACAGCGAGGCGGCAGCGTCGACCCGGTTGAGCTCTCGAAGCGGCTCGGCGCGCCGACGGCTCTGATGAGCGCGCGTACCGGCGAAGGAATCGAACCGTTGGTCGAGTTTCTAGAAGGCTCGCTCGGGTTGCCCGCCCCTGTCGAGCTGCCGGTTATTCAAGATGTGCCGCAATGCCGCGCCTGGGCGTCGGAGATCGGAGCACGAGCTGGATACCGCGCCCCCGCGCCGCCGATCTGGACCCGGCGTTTCGACCGCGTCTTCTTGCACCCGGTCGCCGGACCGTTGATCTTCATGGCCGTAGTCGTGGCCGTCTTCCAGACCATTTTTACCGCCGCCGTTCCGTTGATGGACGCAGTGCAGGAAGCTGTCGCGATTTCGGGCGGTTGGATCGAGCAGACGATGCCGGAGTCCATGCTGCGGTCGTTGTTGATCGAGGGCGTTTGGGGCGGCGTCGGCAGCGTCGTGGTTTTCTTGCCGCAAATTCTCTTACTGTTCCTCTTCATCGGAGTGCTTGAGGATTCGGGATATTTGGCGCGTGCGGCCCTAATCGCCGACCGTACTATGGCGCGAGCGGGGCTGCAAGGCAAGTCATTTATTCCGCTCTTGTCTGCGTACGCCTGTGCGGTGCCGGCGATTCTCGCAGCCCGCACGATCGAGAACCAACGCGATCGTACGGCCACGATTCTGATCGCGCCGTTCATGACGTGTTCGGCGAGACTTCCGGTCTACACGCTAATCATCGCGGCGTTTATTCCGGAGCGGCCGGTATTGGGCCAAGTCATGGGTACGCGAGCGGCGACGATGATCGGGCTCTACGTGCTCGGCTTCGTGGCCGCGCTGGCTACCGCCAAACTGCTCAAGTCGTCCATCCTGAAGAGCCGCGGAACGCCGTTCATGCTTGAGCTGCCGCCATACCGCCTGCCCACTCTGCGCGGGCTCGGATTGCGCTTGCTCGACCGCGCCAAGGTCTTTTTGCGGCGGGCCGGCACGATCATCTTGGGGACAACTGTCGTGCTTTGGATGCTAGCCAGCGTTCCGCTTCAAGACGGCGCTCCGCCTCCGATCGAAGACAGCTTCGCGGGCGTGCTCGGACGAACCATCGAGCCGCTTGTCGAGCCGCTCGGCTTCAACTGGAAAATCGGCATCGGTCTGATTACGTCTCTCGCCGCGCGCGAGGTGATCGTCGGCACGCTCGGCACTATCTACGGCATGGAAGACGACGAAGAATCGTTGCAGGCGGCGCTACAGCGAGACCTCTCCTTCGGCGGCGCCGTGGCGCTGCTCGTCTTCTTTGCGTTCGCCATGCAGTGCATGTCCACCGTGGCGGTGGTGCGTCGAGAAACCGCCGGCTGGAAGTGGCCGGCGCTGCAGTTCGCCTACATGACCAGCGTGGCCTGGATCTGCGCTTTCCTCGCCAAGCAGCTTCTTCCCGGCTAAAGCCGGGGTATTAGTGCTGCAATCTGATCCTCGCGATCTTCGGCTGCGGCATTTTCTGTCAAAAGCGGCGCCCCTGGTCTGCTTCAAAATGTGCCACAATGGCCAAATCAGGTTTGGCTTTACGCTGTTCAGGTAGGTTAACGTAAGGAGGCCGCTCTGAACAGATCTGCCTGGCGCAAATTGGGTGCGCTTGATTGTTAAAGTTCGATTAAGACGCCGAGCGTAATACGCTCGTTGGAGTTGATAACGTGGACAGGGAAATAGGGACCGTAAAGTGGTTTAATTCCGCCAAGGGCTACGGCTTCATTCGTCGGGAAAGCGGGGAGGACGTTTTCGTCCACTACACCGCGATCCAGACAGAGGGCTACCGCTCGCTTGAGGAAGGAGCCGAAGTGCAGTTTGAAGTCCAAGACGGCGACAAGGGTCTGCAGGCGGCCAACGTAGCGATTACAGGATCGGACGCAGGGGCTGCGACTGCGGGTTAGGTCGCGCCTCTCCGGTTCCTGAAGTACGATGGAACCAGCGGAGCGCTGTGACTTTCTCGAAACGCCCCTTTCTGCTCTCCTCTCTGCTCGTGGTAGCCGTCGCTTGGACGCTCGGTTGCAATCCATCGGCCGAGAGTGGGATTACTGCCGTTGAGGCTCCTGTTGAAGCCGATAGGCCGAGCTTTGTCTTGGAAGGAGTCACCGTAGGTCGCGCCGGTTTGGGCGTCATCGTTCAGAATCACCTCCCGCTTGAGCTGCGTGACGTTGAGATCGTAATCAACGAGGACGACGGCGCAGGGGCCTACCGTTTCCGAACGGAACTGATTGGCCTCAACACCACCCGCACCTATCTAGCGAAGGTGTTTCGCAACGCTGCCGGTCAGAGTTTTCACCCCATGGAAAGCAAGGCCAAGAAGTTCTCGCTCTACGCGACCACTGATCGCGGTCGAGGGTTCTGGAGAGGCGAGTACTAGTCCTAGCCTGTCGCGGCGCCATGGGATACTGGTTCAGTGAAGGCTAGTCAACAACAAATTGCAATTCTGGGTTTGGGCTATATCGGCTGTGTTTCGGCAGCCTGCCTGGCCCGATTGGGTCACCGCGTTTTCGGGATCGACGTCGACGCCTACAAGGTGTCCGCGGTCACGGAAGGCCGGCCTCCCTTCTACGAGCCGGGGCTTGAGGAACTGCTTGCCGAAGCCGTCGCCTCTGGAGCATTGACGGCTACGACCAACGCCGACGAGGCTCTGGCAGAGAGCGAGATCGCCCTGATCTGCGTCGGAACTCCCTCGGCGGCCAACGGATCGCAATCGACGGCCCAGATTGAACGTGTCTGCAGGGATGTGGCGCGCCATCTTGAGAATCGCGGTCGCCCATTGACGGTGGCTGTCCGCTCTACGGTCTTTCCCGGATCTTGCGAAGACCGCATTGCTCCGGCGTTGGCCTCGCCGCTGGCGCGCCTGGTCTCGCACCCCGAGTTCTTACGCGAGGGCAGCGCTGTTCGGGACTTTTTCAATCCGGCGCTGTTGGTGGTCGGCGGCGACGACGAACCGCGGCGCCAGGTCGCCGACATCTATGCGGAGCTCGACGTGGAGCCTTGCTTGGTCGAGTTGCGAACCGCCGAGATGATCAAGTACTCCTGCAACGCCTTCCATGCCTTCAAGATCGCGTTTGCGAACGAAATTGGAGAGCTTGCTTCGGCGAAAGGCGTCAGCGGCGCCGAGGTCATGGCGACTCTTTGCCGCGACCGCGTGCTCAACATCTCCGATGCCTATCTCAAGCCGGGCTTCGCGTTCGGGGGGTCCTGTTTGCCGAAAGACTTGCGAGCGCTGCGCCACGCCGCCTCTCGGCTCGATCTCAATCTGCCGCTGCTCAACAACGTTCTCGCCAGCAATGAGGAGCACCTCAACCGGGCGGTCGACCGCGTTCTCAGGCTAGAGGGCAAGATCGGGTTCTACGGACTGGCGTTCAAAGAAGACACGGACGACTTGCGTGAGAGCGCCGTCGTCGCCCTGCTGGAGCGTCTGATCGGTAAGGGCCGCGACGTTCGAGTCTACGATTCACGCATCTCGCTCGAAGCGATCTTCGGCAGCAACGAGAGCTTCTTGCTGAAGGCGATCCCCCACATCGGACGCTTGCTCGAAGCCAAGCTCGAGAGTGCGCTCGAGTGGGCTGACCACATTGTTGTGGCGCAAAAGCCGAACCACGAGCACGCCCAAGCGCTGCGGGCCTCCGGCAAGCCGTTGCTGAGCTTGGTCGGCCAAGCGTTCGACCCGAGCGCAGGCTAATTTGCATCACTTCAGAAGTCTGCAAACCCTGGGTGGAGACAGACCCCTGAGCACAAAGCAACAGACCTGCTAACGCCCACCGCCAAAGCACTCGGACTCGTCGAGGACGTTCAGCTCATCCAGGGTCGCCGCGTAGGATTTGCGACAACCGGACGCCGGCCAATACACTTCAACCTCGAGTGCTCGGTTCGCGTCCAAGAGCCCGATGTGCGCCAAGTACGGGGAGCTGCCGAAGCCAGTTCCATTGTTCATCAAATAGGTTCGAACGACGCGCTCTCCGGCTGCGCTCTCGGCGACAACCCGAATCGACGACCCCACTCCAAAGAAATTGCTCTTGCGCCCTCTCAACCGGATCTTCACCCAGTGGTTATCGAGCGAGCTGTCGTTGACGAAGAACTGATTGGGCCATCGGTCAGCCGGCCACATTCCGCCCAGGCTTGAGTAGACATTCTGATCTCCATCGTTGTCGAAATCGAAGAACACGATGCCGTGCCCTTTCTGCACATTTCCAAAACCGTTGGTCACAGAGATGTTCGTCATCGTCCCAAGACAGTCTCTGCTGTTGCGATCGCCGAGGAACATCATGTTGGGCAGAACGTACCAGGGCTCCGGATTCCCCGTTCCGAAATAGAAGTCGTAGCAACCGTCGTTGTTCAGGTCGCCGAAAGAGACTCCCATGACCCCGGCTACTCCTCCTCCCTTGAAGAAGTCAGGACGCGACTCGAAGACCCCGTCGTTCTGAACGATGATGCTGCTAGCGTTTCGATCAGGCACGAGCCCTTCGATCCAGTACTCAGTAGCAGTGGCGGCCGGTGACGAGGCCGCTTGAAACACATCGAGCTGGCCGTCGTGATTGATATCCAGAAACGCTGAGGCAAATCCTGCCACGTTGGGAGAGAGATGGGATGTCGGTTCGAAATGCCGCCCGTCGAGGTTTCTTAGTAGAACGCTCCGCCCGCGAGTGAAGCTCGACAGAAAAAGATCGGTCCAGCCGTCGCGATCGTAGTCCCCGAAACTGGCGCTCAGGAAGATCTGATCGCGGACGAGCTGGGCGAGACCAAATTCCGCCGTCCGATCCGTGAAACGACCGGCTTCATTCAAGAAGAGCTTCGATTCCATTGGTTCTCGACTGAGCAGGCCCTCTGACCACGGCGTCCTCTGCCCGAACTGCGCCAACATCAAGTCCAGATCGCCGTCGTTGTCGATGTCGCCAAACGCTGGGATGCATGCGTACGTTGCTATTTCAGCAGTCGGAGTTTGGCGAAGAAGCCCCGAGGATATGGTCACGTCCTGAAAGGTTCCGCCGCGGTTGCGAAAGAGCTGGAAGTGGTGAAAGGGCCGGGCAACAAACAGGTCCACAAGGCCGTCGTTGTCGTAGTCAGCCGCTGAGATGATGTGGGCCTGGGAAGCGCCATCGAGCCCGGAGCCTTGGGTTACGTCCTGGAACGCCAGACCGGCCTCGTTTCGGTAATAGCGAATCGGGTCAAATGTCCCGCCTGTGATGATGTCGAGATGTCCGTCGCCGTCGAAGTCCTCAACAGCAACGCCCTTCCCGGCATCAAGCGTGTTCACGCCTAGATCCCGAGCCCGTTCACGAAAGACCAGGTTCGCATGTCGCTCCACGGTTTTCTTCGCAATCGGGCCATAGAATTGCCTGACCATTCCAGTTTGGATTCGGTGGAGGGCGGGAACGTCTTGCGGGAATCCGCCCAAAGTCATGTGGTTGAAGTTGAGCAGCCAGCGATAAACCGCGTTCTCCGTGTCGTAGTCGGAGAGAAGCCTCTCAAGAAGCCGGACGGCCTGCTGTGCTCCCCGGGTGCGCCGGTGGTGGACTGAAAGGGGCAACGAACACATGCGGGACGGATCTGCAACGTGAGAGTAAGCCGCACCATCCGGCCCCGTAAGAGGAGACAGACAATTCTGCTCTTCCGCCCACCTCATATACGCAACTGCGAGCCAGAACAGCTTTTCTTCACTCACGCCTTCTTGATCGATCGAGCTCTCCAACCGCTCGATCGCCAAGCTCACATCACCTCGATGAAAGCGATTCAGCCCCTTGCGCAACTCACTGTCCGAAGCGCCTGCCACGGGTATCGTGAAGAGCTGGATCCTTTGATCGAAAGCTAACCGGCTGTAGTAGTCAGCCCAATACTCAAAGAAACGGTAGTTGGTCAGCCCCTCGCGCCAAGGGGTCAAGCGGATCTCGGCCCAGGAAGTCTGCACGAATCCCGCATACGCGTTGGCCCAGAAAAGAACGGCGGTTAACACTGCTGCCGCGAGCGACAACGCCGCGACAAACGACCCATGAGCGGCTCGGCGTTTCATTGGCTCGTAGATCTCCCCGGCAGGAACCGACGCTCCTCATTGCTTCTGGCTGGTCGGTCTCGCTGGTCACGTTAGCATCGTTTGGCCGGTCGGCACAAAGTGAAGAAGTTGGCCGTAGACGTGCTTCGAACTGGTCGTCGCCACTCAGCTTGCCGGCCAGTCTGGTCGGGCGCCCTCAGGACAACGTTCCGCTAGGGTGCGGGATGTGCGCAGTGGCGGCACTCAAATTCTGCGAGGTTTCGCAGTTTCGCGGGGCTAACGAAGTTCGACGCGACGGCTTCTCAGTGCCTTCCGGGGGAGCCTGCGCGAACTGGACGAACAGCTTGGATGCGCTCTGCAATACATGAGCGAGCTGCTGAAGCTATAAACCAAGCAGGCCGTTCACTTGGCGATGCCGGACAGTTCGCCGAGCGCGTGCGCCGCCCACTGCGCCGCCATTCGCGGAATCATCAGTGCGGCCGGAACGGCGAAGAGCCAACGGCGCTCTCGCATCGCAATGAAACCGAGCCAAAGCAGCGCGGGCGTCATGATCCGTCCGAATGCGTACATCTCGGTCCAGACGCCCGGGTAGAGCACAAACACCGGGACCGCGAGGAAGGCACCCAGCGCCCACTCGACAGGGCCCCTTGGGCCGCGCAGCAAGCGGTAGGCGGTGAAGCCGATTAGCAACCAAACGCCGATGATGGCGAGATCGTCGAGCGCGGCTGCCGCCGCGTGGCGATTCCAGTCTCCGCTCCATCCGAGCAGTTGGCGCGAGCGGAGCCACAGCCCGCGAAAGGGTCGCAGCGCGGCCATTCGAACGTGATCCGGGGGCGTCGAGAGCTGCACGTAGATCGACCAACAAGCCCACGGAACGAGCGCTGCCGCGGCTTGGAGTGCGCCGCGCCAATCGCGCCGCAGCGCCCGCTCGAGCAACAGCGCGGCGGGCAGCGCAACGCCGGTCTCTCTCGCCAGCGGCGCCGCCGCAGCGACAGCCCAAAGACGCCGCCGACTGCCTTCGTCGGCGTAGAGCGCGAAGCCGGCCGCCAGAGCGGCCAACGCGATGTCGACCGTCATTCGCTCAACTGAGATCGCTGCTGCCGGAAGCAAGAGAAAGCACAATCCCCAGGCCGGGTCCAGGCTCGCCCGCATTGCGAAACGCCCGGTCCAATAAACGCCTGCCGCGAGAAAGCCGAGGATGACCGCCGGATAGGCGTAGTCGATCGCAGAATCGCGGCCGAAGCCCGTTAGCCAAGCCAACGCCGGTACGAGAATCCGGCGGCGCCGCATGCGTGGAGAATCGAACGCCCGAGGAGACGTTCTGGCGAGCAACGGATCGTGCGCGAGAAGACGATAGAACTGCCCGTCGTAGCCTTTGGTGCCTGCATGGATGTACAGGGAATCACGATCCCATTCGGGCCGTGGCGGGGCTTGGTCGCCGAGCTGATACAGCGCCGACCAATTGCCGCCGAAGTTACTGTATACGGTGACAGTCTGCGCCGCCCATGCCAGCAGCACCGCCAGCAGCGCATAGCCGAGGCAACGAGTCGACTCGAAAGATCGAAGCGGCAATACGCTCCCAGGCTATCAGATCGTCTACGCAGCGCTTGGAGCTCCGCCGGCTCGCGCGGAGCGCACTTCGCGTCGATTGTCAAGAACTCGATTTCCTGCGTTTCGAATCAGATGCGGCTGCGTTGACAGGCTCATTCAGGCGCCGCTAATCTGCGTTGACATCACAACGAAAGAGGACGTTGATCCTCGAGGCAGCATGGACCGCACTAATCCAACCGTACTTCTGATAGACGACAACCAACATGGACTCGTCGCGCGTCGGACGGGTCTAGAACAGCAAGGCTACAAAGTAGAGATCGCGAAGGGGGGCAGCGAAGGGATAAAAATACTCGGAGTGGGCGGCTTCGACGCCGTCGTCACGGACTTCCGCACGCCGGACCTAGACGGCAGTCAGCTTCTGGTGCGTCTCCGGGAGAAGGATCCGAAGACGCCGATCATCATCTTGTCCGGGTTCGCCGAGAAGCTGGGGCTTACCGAGGCTTCCACCGGTGCGGACGCCGTTTTGATGAAAGGACCAGCCGAGCTCGAGGATCTCGTTCGAGCGCTAGGCCGGTTGATCAAGCGGAAGCCAGTCCGCGCACAGCCTAAGGGGAGGGCGCGACGCGCGCGCGCCGGCGCGTAGCTCTTCGCCTAGTCACCCGCCGTGCCGACTACTAAGATCACTTGGCTTGGCCACTCGACGTTCCACGTTCGGCTAGCCTCGGGAGAGGTCATCTTGATCGATCCTTGGCTTGAGGGCAATCCGTCCTATCCGAAGGGCTACAAGCTCGACCGAGTGGACCTGCTACTGATCACGCACGGCCACGCCGACCACATTGCTGATGCGGTCGGCGTGGCCCGTGAATTCAAGCCGTCCGTTATCGCGATCTACGAGGTCTGCCAATGGCTTGGCTCGAAGGGAGTCGAAAAGCTCCTGCCGATGAACAAGGGCGGGGGACAAGACGTCGGCGGCGTCCGCGTCACAATGACTCACGCTCAACACTCGAGCATGATCGACGACGACGGCAAGATGGTCTACGGTGGCGAGGCGGCCGGCTATGTCGTGCGACTGCCCGATGGCCGCTCGTTCTACCACGCCGGCGACACGAACGTCTTCTCCGACATGCAGATTATCCGCCGTCTTCACGGCCCCGAGCTCGCCATGCTGCCGATCGGCGATCTGTTTACGATGGATCCGCGCGAAGCGGCGATCGCCTGTGAGTTGCTGCAGCCCAAGACGGTGCTGCCGATGCACTACGGCACCTTTCCGGCGCTCGTAGGCACGCCCGACAAGCTTCGCGAACTGGTCGTGGATCAAGACGTCGACGTGCTCTCGCCCGAACCAGGCGAGGCGATCGAATGGTAGTGAGAGCGAGTCTCGACGATTCTTAATCGACCGGGGAACGCCCTCTTCCTTCTACTCAGAGATTCAAGACATCGCGCGCGTAGGCGAGGCCTTTGCGAACGTTGTCGTCTTCAAGCTTTAGCTGCACCTCGGGGCTGAGGTCGCTCACCAGCGGGAAGGGATCCTTCGGTTGCGTCTTCTTGACCAACGCCAGCGTTTTAGCCACGTCGCGGCCCGGCAGGTCTTCGTCCGTGAAGGTCTCCCAGTACTTGGGCTTGAGGTACGGGATCTCGAGCGCGTCGCGAGTCATCGTTTCCAGCGTAAAGCGAATCGAGGGCTTGTGCTGATGCAGCGTAGAGACCATACGCGGCAGATCCATGAAACCCTCGCCTAACGGCGCGTCGAGCAACAAGAAGCCGTCCTCGTACTCGCGTAAGGCGTGGTCCTTGAGATGGCACGAGAACGCATAGGGCGCGAGCGCCTCGACGGTATCGATCGGATCTTCCAACAAAGAGAGATTGTTGCCGAAGTCGAGCGTCACTCCCACATAATCACTGCTGAGCCGCTCGAGTAATGTCTCGAACTCGGGCGCTCGCCAGTCCTTGTGGTTTTCGATCGCCGCCCGCATGCCGTTCTTGCGGAGCGTAGGCTCGGCCAGTGTGATCGTTTTCCAGGCGCTTTCTGAGAGGTCCTCGAAAGCTTCGCGGGAGTGGACGTCTTCGTAGCGCCGTCCGCGCGAGAGGACCGTGCGAATGACCTTGACGCCGGCGTTGCGGCAAGCCCGTACCTGATCTTTGAACTCGTCCAGTTCCGCGGCAGCTCGCGGCATGCGCAAAGAGACTTCGAACCACATCCCGCTTGCTTCGGCCAGTTTGCGCACGCGTTTGACGTAGCCGTTATCGAATGACGAGAGCCGCGACTGAATGCCGCCGGCGCCCAACTCGCGGCAGTGGTTGAGGAAGTTGAGGGTATCGAGAAGAGGGCTTTCGGATTGGTTGCGGCGATCGGCGCCGCCGCGCAGGTGGTATGAGGCCGAGCCGACGCCGACAGCGGTAGTGGGCGCTGCTGAAGCCGCCATCGGAGCGAGCGCCGCCGCGGCTGAGGCCGCTGTCGCCGCGAGAAATCTTCTACGTTCCATACGGATTACCCTACTCCTAGAGCTCTCAGCTCTTTGTCCCACGGCGCCCGATATGGGCGCACGAGCATTTTCGACGCTTCGGGATCACCGATCACGTCTTCCTTTTCCGCATCCCACTCCAGCCTTCGGCCGAGCCGTAGCGAGAGATTCGCCAAGTGGCAATGCGTCACGACGCGATGGCCGCTCTCGAGGTCAGACACCGGTTGGTTGCGCGATCGAATCGCATCCAAGAAGTCGGCGACGTGCAGCTTGAACTGTTCGGCCGAGTTGCCGCTGCGGTCCTCGATTTTCTCGGTCCAATACTTGGGAGCGTCGGTTTCCTCGACGCGCGCCGGGCCGCCGGCCGGATGGGCGCCAGTGAACTGCGGCACTGTATTCGCCGGAATGACTTTGCGATCGGGAGTCACTGTCCAGCCGCCCCGGTTGACCGACAAGCTGCCGTGTGTGCCGTAGAACACCAGCCCGCCCGAGGGAGCGCCGCGCGAGACTTCTCGATCGCTCCAGGTCATGACCATCTCCGGGAACTCGAAGATCGCCTCTTGTACGTCGGGCGTCTCGCCCACGTCGTCGAGAACCCATCGGCCGCCCCAACTGGAGACGGCTTTCGGCGCCGTCGGGTTGAGGTACCAATAGGCGATATCGAAGGAGTGCTGGCCGAGGTTGGTCATCTGGCCGCCGGAATAGTCCCAGAACCAGCGGAAATGATAGATGCCGCGATTGGGGTTGTAAGGGCGGTACGGGGCCGGACCGATGAGCATCTCCCAATCCAGGTAGGGAGGCGGCTCGGTGTTCACCGGCGAGCCGTAGCCCGGCAGGATGTTGCGCGCCGCGCCCGCCTTGACGGCGACGATCTTGCCGAGTTTGCCGCTTTGGACAAACTCGCGAGCCTTCTTGTAGTGCGGTCCCGATCGCTGTTGGGTGCCGACCTGCACGACGCGCTTGTATCGATTGCGCACGTCGATCATCCAACGTCCTTCGCGCACGAAGACGGTGAGCGGCTTCTCGACGTAGACGTCCTTGCCGGCGGCGCACGACATCATCGTAATCAGCGCGTGCCAGTGGTCGGCTGTCGAGACGCAGACGGCGTCGACGTCCTTGTTCTCGAGCATCTTGCGAAAATCGGCGTAAGTCTTGACCGAACCGCCGATGTAGGTTGCGGCTTCGTCGCGGCGCCCGCTGTGCGCCTCCGTCATGGCGACCATGTCGACGTCGGAGCGTTCCTTGAAATCGACGACGTGGCGCTTACCGATCAAGCCGTAGCCCACGAACCCCATCCCCACGCGTTCGTTTGCGCCCAGAACGCGATCTCTCGAGGCAGCCGTCCAGGCCAAGGCAGCGCCCGCCTTAACGAGATTCCGACGCGTCAGGGAGCCGGGTTTGTGAGGCGTATCCGTCATTGCTGATTCCTCCGTATGCGCCACACCTAAGCCAGCGTAGCACGCGCGAGGCGCTCCGAAAAGCGCCAGCGTTTTCGCCCGAAACCTAAGCCACATTAGCACGCGGCGAGCTCCGCGATTCCGCCGCGCCGAGAGCCTGAGCGGGTCATGTTAGGGTAGAGACGCTCGGCCGCGGCGACATCCCCAGTGCCTACAACTCTGAGCGTGCGATGCTCGAACGCACGGCGGCGCTCGAGTTCCTCGGTTCGTGTGTGATGGGCGATGCCTCGTTCAAGTGAAGCCATGACCGCCCAGCACAATGCGAAAACGGTAGACTTCTTCCCCGCGCTTTCTCAACACCCCATTCTTCGCTTCGGCGCGTTTACCGCACTTTACGCCGCCCAGGGTTTTCCTTATGGCCTGCTTTCGGTCGCGATACCAGCCTACATGGCGGAGCAAGGCGTTAGCCCGGCGTCAATTGGCTCGTTTATGGCGATCACTTTCCTTCCGTGGAGCCTCAAGCTCATCAACGGTCCCATCATGGACCGGTGGAGTTTTCTCCCGATGGGCCGTCGCCGACCTTGGGTCCTTGTTGCGCAAGCCGGCATGGCGGCGAGCTCGGTGGCGATCGCAATCCTTCCGGACCCTCTCGGTCACATGACTTGGTTGGCGTCGCTCGGCTTTCTGCTCAATTTTTTTTGCCGCCTTCCAGGATGTCGCCGTTGACGGGATGGCAATCGAGATCATTCCGATTGATGAGCAGCCCCGCGCGAACGGGTTCATGTGGGGGGGCAAGACCGTGGGCATAGCTGCAGCAACAGCGGGCGGCGCGTGGATGATCAACGCCTACGGGCTTCGGGCGGCTTGGCTTGGCCACGCGCTTCTAGTCGGAATCGTCATGCTGATCCCGCTGCTGGCGCGGGAACGGCCGGGAGAACGGTTGGCGCCCTGGACGGCCGGACGGGCCGCCGAAGAAGCTCAACGCTTGCAGCTGGGAGGATGGCGGGACATTGGATCTAGCCTATTACAAGTGTTCTTGCTGCCGGGCAGCCTTGTCCTGGCGCTCGTTGGCTGCATCTATATGCTTGGGACAGGTCTTATTGGCGCCATGCTGCCCGTCCTGACGGTGCAGCAGCTCGGGTGGACCAATGTAGAATACTCCGACCTTTCCGCGGGGGCAGGTCTTGTGGCCGGGCTCATCGGGATGTTGGCAGGCGGGCTCTTAGCGGAACGCCTTGGCCCATGGAGGGCCGTTGCCTTCAGCTCACTATTGCTCGCTGCCGCCGCAACAGCAATGGGACTCTTGCCGATGATGTGGCATCTTCGTTTGTCGGTCCAGGCTTACGTGTTTGCAGTCCTCCTTTTGGATACGCTGATCTCGATTGCTTTCTTCGCTGCAGTGATGCGGATATGTTGGAAGCGAGTGGCCGCCACTCAGTTTTCTCTCTATATGGCGATCGCAAACATCGGCCTCTCCGGCGGGTCGGCGCTACTTGGGCCAATGCGGCAATGGTTCGAGTACTCAACGATCTTCTTCGCCCTCGCCTGCTGCGCCTTGGCCGTAGTCGTCCTGACTCGGCTTGTAGACGCCAACCGGCTTTCGGAAGAGGTGCGCGCTCTCGGTTAGCTTGTTCGGCTGCCCTGGATGGTATTGGTCGAAGACCGTCGAAGTCCATCCGAAGGCCAATCGCGGCCCCCGGCAGATCGACGAGTTCGTCCGCTAGGGGTGCCGCCGCGAGTCGCTCGCTCCTCGCACGACGACGGTCATGTGATCCACCGCGACGACAACAACGGCTTCTCCGGGCGCGAGCGCCGTATCGGAGCGCGCTTGCCAAAGCTCGCTGCTGATCTTGACCATCCCCTCCGGCGCAATCGGCTGAGTCACGACGCCGGAGGCGCCGATCAGGGCGTCTCGCCCCGAGCGAGCCGTCGTGCTGTAGCCGATCTTGAGCCAGGGGTAGAGCGCGAAGTCTTTCGCCAGCAACAACACCAAGACGCCCGCCCCCGCCCACAACGGCAGATCGAACCACAGGTGAGCCACCCAGCAGGCCCCGATTGTCGCTAGCCAACCCGGGATTTGAAACAGCGCGTAGCGCTGCAGCGTCGTCATCGCGGCGGCCCGGCCGCCACGCTCGCGACCGTGCGGCGGCCCATACGCAATTGATGGACGACGCGGCCGGCGGAGTCAAACTCGATCAGCCGCCGGCCAGTATAGTCCGACGTCAGCACGCCGCCGCCAGGCAGCGGGTCGATGCCGGAGCTCCATCCCATCCGGACGTCCATCTTTTCGCCGCCGATCGAGCGCGCGATCGAGCCGTCGGGACGGACCTCGACGATCTCGCCCGGCGCGGCCATGCTGACCAAGGTGTTGCCGTTGGGCAGGCGATGGGCTTGGTAGGGGAAGCGGCTGTCTCCGCCGGTTGCCTGGAAAGTCCAGACGATCTTCCCGACGCGGTCGACCTCGATGATCTTATTAAGCCGCTCGACGGCGATCAGCGTAGTGCCTTGCGGCGTACGGCGCGAGCTGCGCATCTGACGATCGCCGAGCTCGGCGTCGGCGTACTCCCATACAATCTTGCCAGTCGGGTCGATCTCGATCACTTTGCCGAGCACCATGTCGCCGATCAGCGTATTGCCGTCGTCGAGGCGCTGGGCCGCGATCGGATGTTTAAGGCCTTCAGCGGCGCCGTAGCTCCACACTTCGCGTCCGGCCGCGTCGACCTCGATCACGCGTCCCCAGTTTCCGGTCGTGTAGAGTACGTGCCCGTTTGGCAGGATCTGCACGTCGTGGCCGCGGTTGTTCGGGCGGGCCCAAAGTTCGCGCCCGGAGGGCCACTCCATCGCGACGACGTTGCCGGCGGGTCCGTGGTCGGCGACGACCAGTAGACGTTGCTTGGGGCGCGCCAGATGCTTGCCGAAGAACTCAAGCATCCGAGCGTAGGCATGCTCGAGGTGCGCGCCCTTGAATCCGTGGTCAGCGCCCTCGAGTGTCTCGAGCTCCGCCGCGACTCCCGCCGCCTGCAGGCGCTCGGTGATCCAGACGCCCTGGTCGTAGGCCACGTAGCGGTCTTTGGTTCCGTGGATCGTCAACGTCGGCGCGGCGTTCGGCGTCACCCAATTGAGAGGGCTGGCGCGCATGTGCTCGACGGGGTTGTGCTCCAAGTCGCCGCCAAGGAAAAGAGGCAGTACATCTGCTGCGTCGACGCTCGCTCCATAGGACTTTGTGAAATCGGTGGGGCCGTAGAAGTTGACCACCGCCTGCACTCGGCTCGACTGATCGAGATTCGGTCCCGAGCCTTCGAGCGAAGCGACGTCGGCGGTGAGCCCTAGCATCAGCGCCAGGTGGCCTCCGGCAGAGCCGCCGACAGCGCCGATACGCTCGGGGTCAACCTCGAACCGCGCCGCATTCTCCCGCAAGAAGCGCACCGCCGCCTTGACGTCCTCGACCGGCGCTGGAAACTGATTCATCGGACTCAGGCGATAGCTTACCGACGCCGCCACGTAACCGTTCTGCGCCAGCTTGTAGGCGATCGGTAAATAGCGCTTGCGATTGCCGGCCCGAAATCCTCCCCCGTGTATGCAGACCACCGTCGGGAACGGCCCCCGGCCTTCACGGGGACGCACGACGTCCATCCGCATTCTGCCGCCGACGTTGGAATACTCGATGTCTGCCGCAACGATAACGTCCGAAGGCGGCGGCGGAGCCATCGCCTGCTGCGCGGCGAGAGGCGCGACCAAGAGCAAGACGGCAGGCATGAGGCGAAACAGCATGGTGAGAATTATAGCGAGCGCCTCGGCTATACTGGAGCGCTTCGCTGAAGGGGTTGCATGGACACTACGATCATCGCCGTCTATTTCGCCCTCGTCTTTGCGATCGGCTTCTACCACTCGCGCAAGAAGACGACGACGACCGACTACTTCCTCGCCGGGAAGCACACCGGCTGGTTCGCCGTCGGAGCCACGCTGTTTGCCACGAACATCGGCAGCGAGCACGTGATCGGCTTGGCGGGATCGGGCGCCTCGACGGGCTTGCCGGTAGGCGCCTACGAATGGTCGGCGAGCTTCTGCCTGATGCTGCTCGGCTGGATCTTCATCCCGCAGTACCTGCGCAGCAAAGTCTTCACGATGCCGGAGTTCTTGGAGCGTCGCTTCAGCCCCGGCTGTCGCACCTATCTCACGACGGTTTCCCTGCTGGCATACATCTTCACGAAGATTTCGGTGGCGCTGTTCGCCGCGGGCATTCTGGCGCGCGAGCTCTTCGGCTGGGATTACATGACGACGGCGGTGTTGCTGGTGATCGCAACCGGCGTCTATACCGTCACCGGCGGTCTTGCAGCCGTCATCTATACCGACTTGTTCCAGGCGTTCATCATGATCGGCGGGGCGATGGTGATCACCTATCTCGGCCTGGGCGAGGCGGGCGGCTTTGCGGGCCTGCGCGAGGCGTTGCCGGCCGACTTCTTCCACATGATCAAGTCAATCGACCACCCCGCTTATCCTTGGCTGGGGACGACGCTGGGCACCTTGATACTCGGGACTTGGTACTGGTGCACGGATCAGGTGATCGTCCAGAAGACGCTCAGCGCCAAGAGCATGCCGCACGCCCGCGGCGGGGCGATCTTCGCCGCCGGTTTGAAGATTCTACCCGTGTTCATCTTGATCGTGCCGGGGATGATCGCCAAGGCGCTTTGGCCGGCCGAAGTCACCGGCGACAACGCCTTCCCACTGCTGGTGGACCGCCTGCTGCCGCCTGGGCTATCGGGCCTGATGATCGCGGCCTTGCTGGCGGCGCTGATGTCGTCGCTAAGCTCGGTGTTCAACTCGTGCTCGACGCTGATCACGATGGACATCTACAAGAAGCGCCATCCGGAGGCCACTGAGCAGAGACTCGTCTTCATCGGGCGTGCCTCGACGGTGCTCGTCATCGCGCTGAGCATCGCTTGGATTCCTGTGATCAGCTTGCTTAGCGATCAAGTCTACCAATACCTCCAGAGCGTGCAAGCATACATCGGCGCTCCGATCACGGCGACCTTCCTGACCGGCATTCTCTGGAAAGGAGCCACCGCGCGGGCGGCGTTGGTTACGTTGCTGTTCGGCGGCTTCGTCGGCGCCACGCGCTTCGCGATGGACATCTTGCATACCGCGATGGGCGTCGATTTAGGTGGGCTGAATGCAGTGGTCAATTTCAGCTTCTTGAACTTCAGCGTGATCGTCTTTTTCGTCTGCGTCGGGCTGATGTTCGCGATCAGCAAGATGGGCGAGGAGCCGCTGGCCGAAAAGATCGCCGGGCTGACGCTCGACTGGACCGACAAGCTCGCCGCCAAGGAAATGGCGCCCCAACAGATGATGCTGATGAAGACCGCGACCAGCATCGTAGCAGTCGCCGTGTTGGCGCTGTGGTTCCACTTCCGCTAGCGAGACGAGCGTCCAGCACAACCGCAGGCGTCTGACAAATGCCCGTGCCCGACAACACCTGGACCCTCATGCTCTGGGCCCTGGCTGGATTCGTCGTTGTCGGCGCAGCCCTCGGTTTCGGGTTGCTTCGCATCGTGAATCGCTACCTGAGGCGAAAGAGAGAAGGCGTCTCCGGGCGCGGCTTCTGGGACGAGGTTGGACGAGATTTGACTTCACTCAAAGGCGGCGACTCGGAGCATGACCCCGAGCTCGCTGCCGAGTGGATTCGCGACATGCTCGCGACCAGGTTGCGAATGAGCGAGGCGGAGATGCGTTCTCCGGCCTTACGCGCACGGCTACAGGGCTACGGCCTGAACGAGGAGTTGGTCGAGACGGTTGAGACGCTCGTATCCGGACGCGAGGTTGACGACGAGCGTTCGGAAGAAGCGGCCTACGAGTTCGACCGGCGGCTTCCGCGCCCTCCGGTATGAGCTTATTGAATTCCGCGCTAGAATTCTTTTGGCAGCCCAAATGCCCGAACGCGCAGCTCAGAAAAGGATAAAGCTCTTCTATTCGTATGCTCATGAGGATGAAGAGCTGCGGAATAAACTCGAGAACCATCTCAGCGTTTTGAAGCGGTCCGGCGTTGTCGATGAGTGGCACGACCGCCGCATCATCGCCGGCTCGGAGTGGGCAGGGCAGATCGACAAGTCGCTCGACGACGCCGACGTCATCTTGCTGCTGATCAGCGCCGACTTTCTGGCCTCGGACTACTGCTACGACATCGAGATGAGGCGGGCCCTCGAGCGGCACGAGGCCGGAGAAGCCGTCGTCATTCCGGTTGTTCTGCGGGCGGTGGATTGGTCCGGCGCTCCTTTCGGTAAACTGCACGCTCTGCCGACAGACGCGCTTGCCGTCACAAGCTGGACGAACATCGACGAGGGTTTTACTGTCGTTGCAAAGGGTATTCGGGCGGCGGTTGAGAATCTGCGCGGCGACCCGGCGACCAGCGACGACGGCAGCGGCTCGACAAGCTCATCCGGCGGGGGCAAGTCCGTGGCCTCGCCGACCCAACGCGGCGCGAGGGCGCTTGATGCGGCTGTCCCGGCGAAGATGACGGTTGATTGCGCCGGCGAGGTAGTCTGCATGATCCGGACGCTAGAGTCCGAAGGGCTGCGGGCCGTGCTGGAGGTGTCGAAGTTCTACGAGTCGACTCCGGAGGATGTGCAGACGGAGAAGTTCGAGGTGGAGTTTCCGCGCGGCAGCGACGGCAGCCGCGCGCCTCTGAGCTTGCTGCTGCGCGTGACGTCCCCGGGTTTTTCTCCGGCGCATCAGGAGAAGCGCATCGAGATCCCTCCCGTGGGCGATTCGGAGGTTTTCACGTTTCTGATCACGCCGAAGAAGGCCGGACGACTGCCGCTTACCGTGGAAGTGTGCCGGGCGGAGGTTACGCTGTTTTCGACGATTTTTCGGGCGCGGGTTTCGGCCGAGGCGGCAGAGCCACTGGCGAGCGTGCCGTTTGAGGTGCGGTCTTGGACCTGGGATCTGCGTCCGAGGATTGCCGTGCCGGCGCCTCCGGCACCGTCACGGCGCACGTTGTCTGGGGGGATGGGCTCTGCGCCCGGGAACTATGGATCGTCCGGGGCGGCCGGAGGGGCTGAGGCCACCGCTACCTTCGGACCTGCGCCATCCTACCCTCAACGATCCGCTCCGCCACGGAGCGTGCCCTTTTGGAGAAGTCGGACCATTCAGGCGGCGATTATGACCAGCTTTGCGGCACTAACCGTCGGGTTCTTTGGGATGCTCTCATACGAACAGGGCTCGACGACCCTACCCAGCGAGGACCCGCCGCCAGTATCCCCCGGCGGCGTCTACCGTGTGCGGGCTACCGTGCTAGACCCTAGCGGAAGGCCGGTCGACGAGGCCCGCGTTTGGTCCTCCTTGCCGGGCGAGCCGCAGAAGGTTGCCGGCGGTTGGGAGCTCAACATTCCGGCGGAGAGTCGGCCCGCCGACGGGAGGCTGACGATCTTCGCGGCGAAGGATTCGGCGTTTCTAAGCGTTCAACTGACGAAAGCCGACTCGGCCTCCGTGTCGGGCATGGTGCAGGACGCTCAAGGCAACGCGCTGGCCGGCGTTCGGGTGTCGGTGATCGGGAAACCGAATCCAGTCGTGACCGATGCGGGCGGCAGCTTTGTCCTCGGTGACATCGGCGCGGCGGATGGGGAGACGGCACAACTCCACGCCGAAAAGGCGGGCTACCGGTCTGTCACTCAGTCGCACATGGGCGGAGATGAGCCGGCGGTTCTTGTTTTGGACGCGGAGTAGAGAGATGAGGACATTTGCGCTGCACTTCCGGTTAATCGCAGGAACGCTGTGGCTGAGCTGCGGCTGGCTCTTCGCGGAAGACGGCCTTCTGGTATTGCACGTCTCGGACCCGCAGAAGGACTCGCTCTCTGGCGTGCAATTGAGCGCCAAGGGGCAGGGGACAACGAGCACGCCTACGGGCACTGACGGGAAGACGCGAATCAGGCTGGCCGCTGAGACGAGGCCTGGCGATTGGGTCAGTCTCGTGATAGTTCGTCCAGCGGGCCTTGTATTTATCTCACCTTGGGACTCTCGCGCCAGGGTTCCGCCCTTCGAGAATGAGGCCGACAACTTCGTGCCCGTGGTCTTGCTGGAACGGGGGACGAAGCTCGCGCTACAGAGCGACGAGGTCCTGAAGGCTCTGGCTGAAAGGCTAGTTAGCGCCACACCGCTAAGGTCTCAGGACGAAGAGGTTTCCGAAGCCGAACGAGCAGAGGTTCTCGATGAGATCGCCGCGGAGTTCGGCCTAGAGGCCGAAGACATCGACCAAGCGCTTCGTGCCTGGGGTGAGAAGGCGCAGGACCCCTATCTGAAAGGACTGGCGGCGCTCTATGAAGAAAGATACGCCGAGGCGTCGTCGCTGCTCGCGGTATCACTAGAGGCACGGAAGGAAGAGGAACGTAGAGCTGTGGAGTCGGTTGTTGACGCAGCGCTGTTCTTGGGCCGATCTCTCTACCAGCAAGGCAAGTACGGTGAGGCGGCTGAAGCCTTTTCCACGGCTGTTGAACGCCGAGAAGACGACGCAGGGCTGCTGAACGACCTCGCACTGGCTCTTGCTGACGCGGCGAGATACGACGAGGCCGAGCCGCTCTACCAACGCTCCCTCGCCATCAAGGAAAAGGCCCTCGGCCCCGACCACCCCGGTGTCGCCGTCACCCTCAACAATCTCGCCAGCCTCTATTTGAGCCAAGGCCGCTACGAGAAGGCCAAGACGCTCTACGAACGCGCTTTGGCAATCTTGGAGAAGGCGCTCGGGTCCCACCACCCCGACATCGCCAAACCTCTCAACAATCTCGGTGTCCTCTACAAAAGCCAAGGCCGCTACGAGGAAGCGGAGCCGTTCTATCAGCGGGTCCTCGCCATCGAAGAGAAGCATGGCCTCGACCACCCCAACGTCGCCGGTGCCCTCGATAATCTTGCCGTCCTGTATCGCCGCCAAGGCCGCTACGACGAGGCCGAGCCGCTTTTCGAACGCGCCCTTGCCATTGGGGAAGCAACGCTCGGTCCCGACCACCCATCGATGGCCCGCACGGTCGACAATCTCGCCACTCTCTATCTGAGTCAAGGCCGCTACGAGAGGGCCGAGACGCTTTCCAAACACTCTTTGGGCATCTTCCAGAGGGTCCTCGGCCCCGACCACCCCGACGTCGCCATCACCCTTAACAATCTCGCCAACGTCTATCGAATCCAAGGCCGCTACGACGAGGCCGAGCCGCTCTACCAACGCTCCCTCGACATCTTCGAAAAAGCCCTCGGCCCTGATCACCCCAACGTAGCCACGGTGCTTGAGAACTTCGCCAAGGTGATTCGCACACTGGGTCGCGTGGCGGAGGCAGAATCGATGGAACGTCGCGCCCAGTCGATTCGCGGCAAGTGACGTCGGCGCTCTAGCGAAACTAGATACCAACGGAATGCACAGGCACCTGAAGGATACCGCTGTCCGACTCCGGGCTAACGTCGGCCCTCGTGGCTAGGGCCGCGCTTCAGAGCCCCATCGCACTTTCCAGCGCGGCCTTGCGATTGCGTCCCAACTTGAGCTTGGCGCCGCTGTGCAAGACGACGATCGAGTCGCCCGACGGCTGCGGATGGAGCTCCTTGATCCGCTCGACGTTGACGATTGCGGAGCGATGGATACGGCAGAAGGTCTCCGACGACAGCTTCGCCTCGATCGAGCTCATCGATTCTCGCAGCAGATGCGTCTTCGTGCCCGTGTGAATCTGCACATACTGATCCGCCGCCTCGATCCAGTCGATCTCCGCCACGTCGAGAAACGAAACGCGACCGCGTGATTTGATCGACAAGCGTCGTAGGCGCCCTGCCTCCGTGCGGCTCGCTAGCAGCGCCGACAAACGTCGATTCGTGTCTTCATCGCCCGCACGCAGCGCCTCCTTCGCCCTGCCCAGAGCAAGATCGAAGCGCTCATCGTCGAACGGTTTGAGCAGGTAGTCCAGGGCGTTCACGTCGAACGCCTGCAAGGCGTAGCGATCATACGCCGTTACAAACACGATGCGCGGGATTCGTTCGCCGTCCAGCTCGGCCAACAATTCGAACGCGTCCATCTCCGGCATCTGAACATCGAGAAACATCAGATCGGGGCTCAGCCTGCGAATCGCCTCGGCGGCTTCCGCGCCGGCCGCCGCTTCACCGACGATTTCGATCTCTCGATCCTTCCCGAGCAACAGACGCAGCGCCGCTCGCGCGTGCGGCTCGTCGTCCACGATCAGCGTTCTAATCTTGTCGACCCGACGCATCTAGCTGCTTGCTCCATCCTGGGGGATAGTGATCCGCGCCTTCACCACTCCGGCGGATCCGTTCACTAGATCGAGCGAAGCACCTGAGCCGTATAGCTGGCGAAGACGCTCCCGAGTATTCTTCACGCCGAGTCCGCCGAGGGCATCGGATTGTTCGAGCGTCCAGTCCGCGGGCAATCGCGGGCCGTCGTTGAAGACCTCGAGCTGCAACGATTCATTTTCTCGCGTCGCCCTGATCTCGACTCGGCCGGCCTCCCGCTGCCTGTCGAGGCCGTGCCGGATTGCGTTCTCCACAATGGGTTGCAGCAACAACGAGGGCATCCGGGAGTTGAGCGCGTCCGGCGCCGCATGAATTTGAACTTTGAGCCGATCTTGGAAGCGCACGCGTTGGATCTCAAGATAGCGTCGAACGACTTCCAGCTCGTCGCGCAGGGTCGTTTCGTGCTCGCTCGCTGTGTCCAACGACAAGCGAAGCAGCTCGCTGAGACCGGCCAGCATGCGCACTGCCTCGTCCTTTCGGTCGTGGCGAATCAGCGAGCCAATTGTGTGCAGGGCGTTGAAGAGAAAGTGCGGCTGCAACTGCGCGCGTAGGTTGTCGAGTTGCGCGTCGGCGAGCCTCCTTTCGAGCTGGGCTTCGCGCACTTCGCGGTCACGCGCTTCGGCGTAGTAATCGATCGCGTAGCCGGCGCCAAGGATCGCCCAATAGATCAGCACGTCCCAATGGAAGACGGCGATGAAGACGCCGACATACGTTTGGACAAAACCACTCGCCGTCAGCGCCCCGTCTCTCGTCAGTTGGAGCACGAACGTGTAGAAGAGCAAGTAGGCTAACGTCAGCACGACGCTCGCGCAGCCATGGAACAGCGCGCCTCGCCACCAGCGCGGACTGGCGATACGGACTCGCCGCCCGAGCCGCAGAATCAACGGCGTAAAGATGAGCCAAAGCGACCAGACCAAGAGCTGCACGAGCAGATTGGAAGCCCAAGACGACTCGGCGCCGCCGACCAAAGCTCGCAGGTAGAACGAGTTCGCCGAGAGCAACGCCGGGACGATCCACCAGCACGCCACCAGCACCTTGCCCGCGCTCCAGCCCCTTTCGCCTGTCGCAAGAGTCGACATTGTCTCTCTGATCGGCTCAGTCTAGCGCCCTCGGTGAAAGCGCGTTCGGCGAACCCGCCGATAGCACGGTTTCGACGCCGCGCTCCCGCGAAAGTCCGGCTTGCTCGCGACGCGAATACGGCGACTCACGCCGTCGCTCCTCGGTTCACGCCAAAAATGTCGCCCTGCCCGCGGACCGCTGCTACGGTGCGAGAAGTAAGGCGCAACGCGCCGAGACCCAAAGGAGATCGAAAAGATGAACATCGCAAAATTCTTGGTCGCGTTGGTGCCGGCCGTTGCTGTATTCGCCGTCCCCGCCTTCGCCGCGGGGCCGGAGGATGACCAGGCCATACGGAGGATCGTTCAGCAATGGGTCGACGCCGCCGACAGTCAGGACGCCGACCTTATGGAGCAGATTCTGCACGCCGACTCCATGCAGTTCATACCTCATACGAAGGCTCCCGGAGGAGTCATGAAAATCACCCGCGACCAATACGTCGACGGCATTCGCGCCAAAAAGATTGGCGGGTCGCCCCGGCAAACCCAGATTCATTCGGTCGAGCTTGATGAGCGCGGCCGAAACGCAATCGCCAAGCTCGAGCTGCAATCGGAAACGATGATCTTCTACCAGTTCGTCGGGCTCTCCAAGCTGGCGGCTAAAGACTGGAAGATCGTCAGCATACTAACCGATGTCGTGACGCGCTAGTGCGAGCGTTGAAGAGGGTGCGGATGAAGCGGTTTGCTTGGTTACTTGGCGCGGGGGCGGCCTGCGGCGCGGTCGTCTTCGCCGTCGCCTGCTTGCTGGCGCGACCCGGCGGTCTGCGCGTCGGCGAAGGCCCCGTTCCGACCCCGTCGACGACGCTCGACCGTGCCGAGTTTTGGACTGCCGTGCGCGATTTCGATTTGGCCTCGGCTTTCCGCGCGGATCGGCCGCCCGACCGACGCCGTTTCGCGCTTGCACTGCGGATGGTCGCAGAGGGCCGACGCACCGAAGCCGTTGGCGAGTTTAGCGCGCTCTCCGACAATGCCAACGAGACTCGCATTCGTGAAGAGTCCAAGGAGGCGCTGAAGCGATTGTTGCGAGCGACGGCGCGCTGGGACGAGCCGGCCGGCCTCGACCCCGACGGGCTCGAAGGCGAGGCGTATCGCGGGGCGCTGCCGCAGCGAATTCGCTTTCCGGACGAGCCCGTGCAACTGGCTACTGAGATTGGCTGGCTGCGCATCCCACGAGTCCACGTCGAGTTGAACGGCCGAGGCTACACATTTGCCGTCGACAGCGGCGCCGACCCGACGGTGATCACCGACGAAGTCGCCGCGAAGTGCGGCATCGAAGTCGGCGCTCAGGCTGCGCTTACCGAGACCTCGACCCGCCGTCGTGTGGAGTGGCGCGCCGCAGTCGCTCGCGAGCTGCGCCTCGGGGGAATCGTCTTGAGCAATCATCCGATCGCCGTCGTCTCGAAGGAGGATCTGGATCTTGGCCTGATTCAGCTCGACGGGATCTTGGGCTGGCCCGTATTCGAGCACATGCGGGTCGAGATTGACTACGGGAACGGCGTTACGACTCTGTCCGAGCCCGACGCGCGGTCCGTGGGTCGGCCGCGCAACCTGTTTTGGCTAGGATATCCGATGGTCGAGCTGCGCGGCCCGAATGGAGTGCCGCTCTTTTTCGGCCTGGACACGGGGGCTCGCGACACTTCCCTAAACAAGAACATTCTCAACAAGCTCGACCTCGAATTCGCGGAACCCCGCCGGCGACTCTCGATCGGCGCCGGCGGGGCGGAGACGGTCTCGACGCGCCGAGTTTCAGGATTCAGGATGCTTCTCGGCGGCCGCGTGTTCTCGTTCGACAAGATCTCGATCAAGGGCGGCGTCAAAGATCTCGCCGTTTTCGAACCCGACGGACGCCTTGGCGGCGACGTCGCCTACGGCGGCAAGATGATCGTGGATTTTCCCAATGGCCGCTTCGATCTCGAAGCGCTTATCCGCGACTGAGAGGTGATCGCACCGCCGATCAGCTCGAAGGTTCGCGCTTCGGACCGTTATCCGGACGAGCCAGCGAGCTCGACCTCATCGACGACGCCGACTACTCCGGCGTCGATTGGGGCATGGGCGCGGCCCACCGCGGTCATTGCCGCCCAGCCGTCCATGGTGAGAAGCACTCGGTCGCCTACGCCGGCGCCGACCGAGTCGACGGCTAGAAATGGCGGGCCGTTGCGTTCGACGCCGTCGAGCTCCAGCGGTTGAACGAGCAACAGCTTGAGGCCCTCGTGGCTGGGGTGTTTTTGGGAGGCGACTACCTCTCCTTTGACTAGGCCGATCAGCATCAGGCGTCTCGCGGCATTTCGGAGGCAATCGGGTCGACGATGCCGACGATCGTTGCGTCCGAGCTGACGACTTCGGGCAAGAAGGCGAGTGCGGCTTCTTTGCCTCGCACCCAATAGACGGTCTCGCCTGCTCCAGCGCCGACGACATCGGTGCAGACCAGCGTCTCGCCGGAATCTCCGCCGTCGGAGTCGATCGGCTGCACGATCAGCATCCGCTTGCCTTCGTGCTCGGGGATCTTGGCCGTACACCAGAGCCGGCCAGTGACTCGTCCGAGGCGCATGACGAGATCAGCTCTCCGTTGGCGGCTTGTCGATGTCGATTTCGTCGACGATGCCGACTATCGCGCAGTCCACCGGCGTCTCTTTCATGCCGGAGGACATGCGAGCCGAGCTGCCGGCTACGGTGATCACGACGTCGCCGACGCCGGCGCTTACGGTATCGATCGCGACCACGTAGGAGCCTTGCTTGGCTTCGCCCTTAGGCGAGACGTGATTCAAGACGAGCAGCTTCGAGCCCTCAAGGCGAGGATCTTTGCGCGTTGCGACGACGGTGCCTACCACGCGGGCCAGTTGCATCGGCTCGGGCTACTTCCGCAAGCGCGCTACTTAGCGGCTTTCGGGGAGATCGTGAAGATGTCTTCGAGGCTGGCGTGCGGACGCGGGATGACGTGCACGGCCAGCAGCTCGCCTACACGGCGGGCCGCGGCGGCGCCTGCGTCGGTAGCGGCCTTGACGGCGGCGACGTCGCCGCGCATCAGCACGGTCACGTAACCCGATCCGATCTTTTCCCAACCGACGAGGGTGACGTTGGCCGCCTTCACGGACGCGTCGGCGGCTTCAATCAATGCGATCAAGCCGCGAGTCTCAATCATTCCAAGGGCTTCGCCCATTACCTATTCTCCTCCCTAGCGCGAACGGCCTGCTCGACGAGCTCGACCAGTTCTTGACGGGTGACATGAAATTTTTCTTCGCCGCCGGCTTGAGCGCCGGAGCTAAAATCTTCCGCGACCGTGGGACATCCCGGCGCGGGTTGGGCGTTCGATTGGACGCCGTAGCGGCCGCGCGACTCGAACAGTTTGTCGACCTCGGTTCGCGGTAATACCTTGGCGCCGCCGAGCATCTCAGCAACGAAATTGATGCGCGCGAAGTGCTCGACCGTCTCCATCCGAAAGTAGGCCTGGAAGACGTCTTTGCCGTACGAAACCGCGCCGTGATTCGCCAACAACAGCGCATCGTAGCGCGGGATCAGCGGATCCATCGGCTCGGTCAGCGCGGGCGTTCCCGGCAGCCCGTAGTCGGCGGTCGGGACGCAGCCCAGGCCGATCACGACCTCGGGCAAGAGCGCCTTGTTGAGAGACAGCCCGGCCGTCGCAAAGCCCGTCGCAACGGGAGGATGGGCGTGCACAACGGCGGCGGTGTCGGGCCGCAGCTCGTAAATCCTGAGGTGCATCGCGATCTCGGAGGTGCGCTCGAGGCGTCCCGAGATCTTGTTGCCCTGGTAGTCGACAATGATCAGGTCATCGGGGCTCATCATCCCCTTGCTCACGCCTGTAGGCGTGGCGAGGATGCGTTCGTCGTCCAGCCGGATGGAGATGTTGCCGTCGTTGGCGGCGACCCATCCCTTCTGGAAGACGAGCTTGCCCACCTCGACAATGTCTTGCCGATATTCGCGCTCGGTCTTTAGCATCGTGAACTTCCAATCGTATCGCGCCGGCGAAGCCCGTGTAAAGGAACGCCCGGATCGCAGGCGACGGTTGCAATGCTTGCGGCCAGCCGGGAAGATAAGATCTGCCGAGCACGATGTCGAAGCCTCGTATGTGCCCGCATTGCCGGGCTTTCATCGACCCGAAAGAGAAGGTCTGCACCTACTGCGACAATCCTCTGCCGAAGGCCTATGGCGACAGGGTCGACACGGGAACGGCGTTGCGTGGACTGATCCCGTCGACGCACTTCACGACCTTTATCATCCTGGCGATTAACTTCGGGGTGTTCATGGCGATGCTGCTGCTCACACGGAAGGTGGGAGCGGACGCGCTGTGGAACGTCGATTCCCGCGTCTCGGTGCTTTTTGGCGCGATGTTCCGCTATTCGATTGTCGTGGACGGCGAGTGGTGGAGGCTGATCACGGCGGGTTTCTTGCACGGCGGGGTGTTGCACATCCTAATGAACTCGTGGGTGATGTACGACCTGGCCGCGTCGGTTGAACAGATCTTCGAGACGCCTCGCTTCTTGGTGATCTATCTGGTCTCGAACGTGACTGGCTTTTGGTTCAGCATGGCGACGGGGAATGTGCTCTCCGTCGGCGCGTCGGCGGCGCTGTGCGGGTTGATCGGAGCGATGCTGGCCTATGCTCGCCGGAGCGGGCAGTCGTTCCTGTGGAAGGCGTACATGCGTTGGATCATCATGATCGCGATCTTCGGTATGATCTTCCCCGCGATCGACAACGCGGCCCACTTCGGGGGGCTGGCCGGCGGTTTCGCCGTCGGCTGGTTGGCCGCGTCTAACGAGACGAATCGTGCGATTGAGTCAATGTGGAAGGCGGCCGCCTTCGCGGCATGCGCTATTACCGCGGTAGCGTTCGTTTACGCTTACGTCGGAATTTCGAGGGCTTTCTGAGCTAACAATCGAGCCTGCCGACACCTCAACCGCACACTGGCGAGTGCGGCTCTGTTAGATGCTGCCTCGGCGCCGGCGAGGCGAATTCCTAGGCCAGGACCGCTTTGACGACGTTGCCGTGGACGTCGGTTAGGCGGAAATCCCGTCCCTGGAAGCGGTAGGTTAGCTTGGTGTGATCGACGCCGAGCAGGTGCAGCATCGTGGCGTGGAGATCGTGGACCGGGACGATGTCTTCGACCGCGTTGTAACCCAGCTCGTCTGTTGCCCCGTAGCTGATTCCGGGATTGATGCCGCCGCCCGCCATCCACATCGAGAAGCCCTTGATGTGGTGATCGCGGCCCGAGCCTTGCGCCATCGGGGTGCGGCCGAACTCCCCGCACCAGACTACGAGAGTGTCGTCGAGCATGCCGCGTTGCTTGAGGTCTTTGACCAGCGCGGCCGATGCTTGATCGACTAGACCGCTGGTCTCGACGATGCCCTCCTTGATTTCGCCGTGGTGGTCCCAACCGCGATGGTAGACGTGGACGAAGCGCACGCCGCGTTCAGCCAGCCGCCGTGCCAATAGGCAGTTCGAGGCGAAGGTCCCGTCGCCGCCCTCGGCGCCGTACATCTCGCGGATGTTCTCCGGCTCGTTCGAGAAATCGACAAGATCGGGGACGCTCATCTGCATTCGAAATGCGAGCTCGTATTGCGAGATTCGGGTCGCGATCTCGGGATCGTCGACCATCTCGCCCTGAGCGCGGTTGAGCGCGCCGACCGCGTCGATCAGCTCGGACTGCGATTCGCGGTCGACTCCAGGCGGATTGCCCACGTAAGGTACGGCGTCGCCGACGGAGTTGAGCTTGACGCCCTGGTACTTGCTCGGCAGGAAGCCGCTGTGCCACTGCCTGGCGGCGATCGGCTGCCCTTGCGCTCCGCCCTCCGAGGTCAACACCACGAATCCGGGCAAGTCCTCCGACTGGCTGCCGAGCCCGTAGACAGTCCACGCGCCCATGCTGGGACGACCGGGAATGCGGAAGCCGGTATTCATGAAGGTGTGCGCCGTGTCGTGGTTGATCTGCTCGGTTTGCATCGAGCGAACGATGCAGATGTCGTCGGCGATCTCGCCGATGTGCGGCAGCAGCGTGGACATGTGCTGTCCTGAGGCGCCGTAGCGTCGGAAGGGATGTTGCGGCCCCATGATGCGCAGTTCGCGTCCTTGGAGCTGAGCGATCTGTTCGCCTTTGGTGAAGGACCCCGGCATCGCTTCGCCGTCGCGCTTGGCCAGAGTCGGTTTGTGGTCGAAAAGCTCGATGTGAGACGGGCCGCCGGCCATGCACAGGAAGATGACGCGCTTCGCCTTGGGCGCCAGGTCGGGGAACCCAGCGATGCCTGATTCGGCGGCGAACGTTGGGTTGCCTAGGGATGCCAGCGCCAGGGAGCCGAGGCCCATCGAGGCGCGTCCGAGAAAGGCGCGACGGGTTTGACGGTTGTTGCTCATCGGCTTCATAATGATCCCTAATAACGCATCAGCAGCTCGTGCTTGTTGAGCAGCGCTCTTGCGACCGCGCTCCAGGCGGCGAGCTCGATTGGGTCGACGCCGTCGGGCAGCTCGCGAATTCCGACCGAGAGGAAGGCGCGGGCGGTTTCGGGATCTGCGGCGAAGCGGGCTGTTTGATCGGTCAGAAGATTCCGCAAGACTTGTTGCTCGGCTGGCCGAGCGTGCCGAGAGAACGCCTCTCGGAAGGCGAAATCGATTCGGCCGGCGTCGTCGTCTGCGTCCGAGCGCAACATCCTTAGCGCGAACGCCCGCGCGGCTTCGACGTAGGTTGGATCGTTGAGCAGCGCCAGCGACTGCAACGGAGTATTCGAAACCGAGCGTTCGGCGGTGCACTCCTCGCGGACCGGGGCGTCGAAGGCCATCAGCGAAGGGTGCAGGAAGGTGCGCTGCCAGTGGGTGTACAAACCTCGCCGGAATTGGCGTTGGTCGTAGTCGGGCTCGTATTCGCGCTTCGGGAAGTTGAGCTCCTTGTAGTAGCCCTCGGGCTGATACGGCCTGACGCTGCGTCCGCCGATCTTCGGGTTGAGCAGTCCGCTCACCGCTAGAGCGCTGTCGCGAATCAACTCGGCGTCTAGGCGTGCGATCGATTGGCGTCCGTGGAGGCGGTTGTAGGGGTCGGCTTCGCTGAGATCGTCCGTCGGTGCGCTTGAGCGGCGGTACGCGTCGGAGAGAAGCATGGTACGCCCGATGTGCTTGATGTCCCAGCCGCTGTCCATGAATTCGACGGCCAGCCAGTCGAGCAGTTCTTGGTTCAGCGGGGTCTCGCCTTGCGAGCCCACGTCGTCGAGGTTCTTCGAGAGACCGGCACCGAAGTACATCTTCCAAAGCCGATTCACGAAGACTCGCGCTGTGAGCGGATTGTCGCGATCGACAAGCCAATCAGCCAGGTCGAGGCGCGTCAGCCGCCGTCCGTTGGTTGGGATCTGCTTCAAAAAATACGGCGCTTGCGGCTCGACGATCTCTCCCGAGTCGTTCATCCAATCGCCGCGGGGCAAGATTCGGGTCGTACGCGGCTCGCGCACGGTTTCCACCATGAGGCAGGAGTCGGCGCGGTCGACCAGCGCTTTCTTGCGGCGTTCCAGGGCGCGGATCTCACGCCATGCCGAGTTGCGGCTCGTCGTTTGATCGAAGGCCTTGAGCAAGGCTCCATGGAGCTGCTCGGAAAGCTCGCCCTCGGCGCGGGCCGCGAGAAGCAGACGTCCGGAGGGAGGCAGCTCGGGAAACTCAGCCGCTGTTTGATGCAAGCGGAACCGCCCCGCCATTGTGCGTGACGGGCGGTCGTTGTAAACCGTAGTTATCCGCAATCGCTCGCCATCGTGCGTCTCGAGCGGTTCGGCCAAGACGAAAACCGCCCGGCGAACTCCCTCCGCGCAGGTATCTCCGCGCCACGCCGTCCTGTGATTGCCGTCCGCCGTTGTCCGCAACAACGACTTATCGTCTTCCCAGTCGGGAACGAAGGCCCCGATCTCGACTCGAATCGGCTGCTCCTCTCGACCCAATAGGCGAACTTCGAACTCGCTCAGCCCGAACTCGGTAAAGTCTTCGGAAGGCGCCAGCTCGAGCATCAGCGCACTGGTCGATCCGTTGCTGAGCGAGATCTCGATTTCATAGAGCGACTCGCTCGGCCTTTTATCACCGGTCGCGAAAGCTTCGACGTATCCGTCCGCGACGACACGCAGGTCGAGGTCCTCGCAGCCTTCGAGATCGGGATGCGAACAATCGTCCCAAGCCTTGTCGGGCTCGAGCACCTGCCAACTATTAGCGACGTTGCGCAGATAAGATCGGAAGCTCCCGAGCTGGGCGGCGTCGGGGGCAAGCTTGCCGTCTCCGTCGGCGCGCAGTCGATCTAGTTGCTTTTGGATCTCGAGGGTCTCTTGTTCAGCCTCGGGCGACAACACCTGCATGTCCGCACCGAAAGTGGCGCCGTAGACGCCCTTTTCCTCGATGTCGGCGAAGAAGGCGGCGAACTGGTAGAAGTCCTTGGTCGCAAAGGGGTCGAACTTGTGGTCGTGGCACTGGGCGCAGCCTACGGTTGATCCGAGCCACGTCGTGGTGACGGTGCGCACGCGATCGGCGGCATAGATGACGAGGTATTCCTCGGCTTGCGCGCCGCCTTCGTTGGTGATTCGGTTGAGCCGGTTGTAGGCGGCGGCGACCTTTTGTGGGGACGTCGGGTTTGCGAGCAGGTCGCCGGCCAACTGCTCACGCGTGAATTCGTCGAAGGGCTTGTTTTCGTTGAAAGCGCGAATTACGTAGTCGCGATAGGGCGAAACGCCGACCGGGACGTCGGAATGGAAGCCGATTGTATCGGCGTAGCGCACCAAGTCGAGCCAGGGGATCGCCATGCGTTCGCCGTAGTGCGGCGAGGCCAGCAGCTTATCGACATAGCGTTCGTAGGCGCCGGCAGAGGCGTCGTTGATGAAGGCGTCGACCTCGGCGGGAGTGGGGGGCAGACCGCGCAGGTCGAAGCTCGCCCTTCGCGCCAAGACGCGGCGGCTCGCTTCTTCAACCGGGGCCAGGCCTTTCTCTTCGAGCTTGCGGTTGATCAGGAAATCGATCGCCGCCGGTCCCTCGGGAGCGTCGGCCTTTACCGGAGGGATGTAAGCCCAGTGCTGCTCGTATTCGGCGCCTTCTTCGATCCACCGGACGAGCGTCGTTTTCTGCTCTTCGCTGAGCTTCTTGTCGGACCAGACCGGCGGCATTCGCAGTGCTTCTTGCGGGGAGCGAATGCGTGCTACGAGCTTGGAGGCGGCTGCATCGGAAGGTTGGATGGCGCCTTTCGTGACGGCGGCCTCGCGAACGTCGAGACGCAGGTCGGCTTGGCGCGCGTTCTTGTCGGGTCCGTGGCAGGCGAAGCAGCTCTCGGACAGTATCGGACGGATGTCGCGATTGAATTGGAGCTTTTCGGCGGTTTGGGCGGGCAGGGGAGCCAGGACAAGGATTCCGAGGATTAGAAGACGAGGTTGCATGGGAGCTCGGCTCGGACGCGAAGCGTCCGAGGCCTATTGTAGCTTTCGTTGGCGGCCGAAAGTGCACAGTTCGCTAGACATCTGTTCACTTTACGCGCATCAATACGTCCCGGTAACCCGGGTTGGAGCTCCAAACGATGCTCGGCAACGCCTCCTGCCGTCTCTGAGTGCCTGCTGTTTCAAGGTTTGGCGGCCCACAAGGCTTGGGAAAGTGTTCACTCTAGGCTGCGCTTCCGACGTTTCGGATCGTCCCGCCAGTGTGGGCAACGGGCGTTCCTTTAGCGTTGTTCACGGGCTGCAGTACTTCCCATGGAAAAGCGTTGCATGAGCAAGCGGAAGTCTGCTCGGTGGGAGCCACGTCCTAGGCGGTTTGGGCGCCGCGGGCGACCCAGATGCAACAGAATGCCCGATTCGGTTGCACGGCAATCTGGGGGCGCTTACTCGAATCCCGAATCGCGGAAGTGACTCAGTGAACAGATCGGATCGAGCACAGACCGAGGCTCAGTTTGAGCTCCAAGGCATTCGACATCTACGCGACGAGCGATCGCTCAATGCGCGTAATAGCCGGGCCGCGTCCGCACCGCAATCCCCTTTTGTTTCGTCCGCACTCGCACGCGCCGCCACTTTCCATTGAAATCCTGATCGCTGGGCCGGTAGGCCAACGTGTACACGCTGCGCAGCTCCCGCGCCACCCGCTCGTACACCTCATGGAGATCCTCGGCCGAGTCCGCCTCGAACACCGTCCCACCGCTGGCTTTGGCCAACGCCGTCGACCGCTGGCGGACCATTCTCGCCCAACGCTGGGCGTCTTCCAACGGCGGATCATCCCCCCGCAGGACGCTCCGCAGCGGGTCCAGCACCACGGGATAGATCAGTGCGCGCATCTCCCGCACCGCCCGTTGGAGGTCGTCGAACGTCACGACCGAAGGCGCGCCCGACCCCTGGAGACGGGCCGTCGCCGACGGTTGGCTCCAACACCCCGGTGTTCCCACATGGGCGTAGATTTCATTGTCCAGGCCGTCGCTGAGCACGATCATCGCATTGCGTTCGCGCGGTCGCGCCGCCAGCTCCTCAGCGTAGGCCAGCACGATCGCGTCGTATAAAGGCGTCGCTCCGCCGAGCTGCTCGATTCCCTCGACGCTCCGCTTCGCCGCCTCGTGGTCTTCGGTCAGCGCGCTCAGGACTTTGAAGTAGGTCCGGGCCAGCGCATACACCGCCACCCGATCCCCAGGTCGCGCCGTACCGATGAACCGCCGCGCCGCCTCTTCGATCGCCGGGCGATCCTCGTCAGTGGACGAGCTGCAGTCGAGCAGCAGAACGAGGTTGAAGGGCGCCTCCGCGCTCGAGACGTCCTCGACAAGCTGCTGCACCTTCCCGTTCTCGATTACCTCGAAGTCCTCGAGCGTCAGATCCGCGGCCGGGCGTCCCTCCCGGTCGGTGGCCGCAACCTCCAGTTGAACCAGACGTGCGTCCGCGGAAAAGAACGCTTCCGAGACCTCCTCCTCGGACTCCCTCTCAGAGCCTCTCTTGCGCAGCCCCTTCCGTGCGAAGCGAAACAGATTGGGCAGCAACTCTTTGGCCCGCCAGTGCGGTTGGATCGGCGAATCCTCCGGCAGCGTCGCCGTTGGCTCGAGCTTGATCGCCCGCGGCCGATTCGCGCGCAGCGTGACGCGCCCATAAGGGAGCAGCGTGACGCGCCCATAAGCGTCGCGCCACTCCGGCAACTGGTCGCGCGCAGTCCATCCTTTCGCCGAACGAACGACCTTCGCCTCGCCCTCGAACGTCTTCGGATCCTGGGCCGCCCGCAACTCGAAACTCGTCAGTTCCTCAGGGAAACGCAGGGACACCGCGCCCGTGTCCGTCTGCAGCTCCGCCCTCCCAAAGCCATCGTAGGAGAGATCGCCGTCCGTCGTCTCCATTCTCACCAAGTGGCGATAGGGGACGGTCAGCTCCAGGTCAACTCGGGCGCCGTCGGGCGGCGCCGCCACGATGCTGAAAGACCCACCATCGCCTGTCAGCGTGAAGTCGTTGCTCGACGCCGGCCGGTCGTGGACGCGCGCCTGCAGCAGTAGTTCCTGTACCGCCCGCACCTCGACGCGTACGGCGCCGTACGGATTCTTCACGTCCAACGTAGGAACTCGTTCTCCGGTCTTAGGGCTCGGCGGCGCCTCCACTTCGATGACCCAGGTTTCCTTCCGAGTTGTCCCCCCTTCAACAAAGAAGACGGTGGTCTTGACCTTTCTGGCGCCTTCGGGGACCTGAATCTCGTTGTCCTCTTTCGGGGGCAGCACTAAGGTGAGTGCGTCGACGACGCTCTGCCCGACCAGTGTCCTGTGAGAGCCACGCTCAAGAGCAATAGCCAAAGGCCGGAGAGGCGCGACATGCCCGCAATATAGCAGGGCGCCTCAGCGATAAGACGTCCCTTCCGCGACGTCCGGTTTGCGGAAGTGCAACAGAATTCCCCCGACCGCCCCGGTTTCGAGTTCCCCGACACGCGGGACGGTCAGGAAGCTCGACTACAGGTCAGGCTGTCACGTCGTCTTAGCCAAAAAAGGGGCTCCATTCGCTCGCCGACACGCACCATCGACCCAATCTTCGCGTTTTGGCGGAGTTTCCTGACTGTCCCGCTCGGCCTCGCTCGGCCTCGGACGTCGCGCTCGCTCCCAGGCCTGCTCCTCCGCCTCCGCCGCCCGATAGTCGCTCCTTCCGCCGTTGCGACGAATCTCACGGCTCACGGTCGACGCCGCACGACCCAGAGCGGTAGCGATCGATCACAACGACTGCCCGGAAGCGACGCCCCGCGAGATCTCTTCGCGCTCAGCCGGCGTCAGTGCTCGCGGCGAACGGCTGCGTGTTCGCGGGCGGATCCCACCGTGGCGCAACAACAGGTAGTACACCGTCGCCCCTCGATCCAACACCCCGGCGACCGCCTTCGACGACTCTCCTCGTTCCCAGCGATCCCACACCTCCGCCAATTCGGTCGCCGTCCAGGCCCGCCCCTTCCTCTTTGTTCTCTTGACCATCCACTCCTCCTTTCGGTGAAGTGTTGCATCCATCCCTTGAGACCGCCCCCCATTCGCGGGAGTGCTGGGATTGCTGCCTTGAAACGAGCGTTTTCACCCACTAGAGGAAGATTCGCGAGCAAGACTGAGGTCGCTCGGATAGCGCAAGTGTGGCACCGGAAAAAGAAGACAGGCTTCGACAGGACGTTCCTCAACGGAGGGATTGTTGTCGCTAAGAACCAACGGAACGAGCCCGGCGATACGGAAGGGCGCGCTAATGGGCGTAATAGCCGGGCCTCGTGCGGACGACCGATTTCGATCGATCTACACGAACTCTGACGCGTCGCCAACCGCCGTCGAAGTCTTGATTCCTCGGTCGATAGCTGACTGTGTGCACGCTTCGTAACTCAGCCGAGACCCGTTTGTAAACGCCATCGAGGTCGGTAATCGAGCCCGCCTCGAAGACGCGACCGCCGGTCGCTCTCGCCAGGTCTCGAGCCTGGTCGCGGACTGCTCGAGCCCAGCCGTGGGCCTGCCCGATAAGCCAAGGAGCATCGGCAGTCGCCGATCGGATCGGGTCGAGGATCACCGGGTAGATCAGCGTGTCGATCTCTCTTGCCGCCCTTCGCAGGCGGGAAAAACTCACCACCGACGGCGCGTCGTCCGCCCGGACTAGGAGCCCCGACGACGGCAGATTGTTGCTCAACGCCACACCATCGACTCGGATGATCCGGTTTTCGAGCCCGTCGGTCAGCAGCACCAGGGCGTTGCGCTCGCGGGGCAGGCGAGCTATCTCTTCCGCATACGAGAGCACGATCGCGTCGTAGAGCGGCGTCGCGCCGCCCAGCATTCGGATTCGGCTCACGCTCGCTCGGGCCTCATCGTGGTCTGCCGTCAGCGGCGTCAGCACCTGGAACATCGTGTTCGCCAGGACGTACATCGCGACTCTGTCCTCTTCGCGGGCGACGTCGACGAATGCGCGTGCGGCTTGCTCCATTCCCAAGCGGTTGCGGTCGGTCGAATCGGAGCAGTCGAGCAACACTGCCAGGTTGAACGGAGCGTCGATTGACTCGACGTGGGTCAAGGTTTGCGGTTTGCCGTCTTCGATCACTTCGAAGTCTTCCGCCGTCAGGCCAACAACAGGCTGTCCATTGGCGTCGGCAACCGTGACATCGAGCTGAGTGAGGCGAACGTTGGCGGAGAAGTCAGCGCTGCCTGGCGCCGCCGGGCTTGGCGGGTCGACGGTTCGCTTCTTGAGACGTCGCTTCCCCGGCCGACGGAATAGCCGCAGCATCGCCTCTTCGGCCTGCCAGTGCATCTTGACCGGAGAGTCGGCCGGCACGGGGCCGAGGTCACGGATTTCCACGGTTTGAGGGCGCTGCGCCTTCAGCGTGATCGGTCCCCAAGCGGTACGGGACTCCGGAACTCGATCAGTCGCCACCCAGCCCTTAGTGCTACGAATGCGAGCGTCCCCGCGGAACGAGGCGGGCGGTTCGACCGAAACAAGCTCAAAGTGCGTCGCTTCCGTCGGAACGGTCAGCCTCACCTCGCCAGTCTCGGTCTCGAACTCAGCCTCGCCAAAGCCGACGTACTCGATCGCCCCATCCATCGTTGCCGCTCGGACAAGCATTCGGTAGGGGACGGTTATCGCTAGGTCTATCGGTGAACTGTCAGTCGGTTTCGTCAAGACCTGGAACAAATCGCCGTCTCGCGCGAAAGCGAGATCCTCGGGCTCCGCGGGTTGGCCCCCCGAGGTAGCGCGTATCTCCAGTGATTGTGTCGGCTCGATCGTGATTCGGATGCCGCCAGACGCGTTCTGCACTTCGAGGACAGGGATGGAGCCGGCGCGCTGGAGCGGAGGCGGGTCGGTCTTCCAAGTCACCTCCCATTCATAAATCCCATGGTGGAGGAACTTAACGTCGAGCGTGACGTCGTAGGCGCCCTCTGGTGGTTGGGGAAGTTCGGATGGGCGCACCTGTGCGGTGAGAGCCGAGACCTGCAACCAACAAAGCGCCAGTACGAACACTCTCAACCTGGTCGACATGGCTGAGCTATTGACGCAGCCGGGACTGCCAGGTTTCAGTTTGCGGCAGGCTAGCCTAATTTCTCGCTTCGAGGGCGACCCAAATCGTTTCCGAGATGTCCGGATCGCGGGAGTGACCCCTCGAAGCCTACCTGCGGAAGGGTGCTTCACTAGCAGACTATTCACCCGGAGGCCCGCTTCCGGCATTGAAAAGTGATCCCAACAGATCGATACACCACTTCATCGACTGTGGAGAAGATGAGCTATTGTGACGGCTCGCGGCCTATCGGACTTCGTTCGGGGATTTAGTCGGCTCGGGAAGCGCAACCTCTTCCTTCCCAATCTCGGTGGTGGCGAGCCGCATCGACGGGACGCCGATCTGTTCGCCGATGTCGGCGAGATCGCCAAGCTCGAATTGCCCCACGATGTTAATGACGGTCACTTCGCCGGAGTCCGACGAGACGACCGTAACAGCCGATTGCTCTTCGCGTTCGACGAGCGAGTAGACCGTAACCGCCTCGTTGGTATTGCGGTCCTGGACGTCGATCACCGCCGCCCAGCCGTCTCGCTCGATGCGTTCCCGCAGCCGCGTGACGTCCTCTTGCTCGGGAGGCGTATCGCGCCCAAAGCGATAGGTGCGTCGATAGATGCCTTTGAGGCCGCCGAGAACCTTGATGAACGACTTGCTGACGTTCTCGCGAATCGCCAGCAGCTTGCGTCCCTCGTCGAGCGACTCTCCCTCAAGGTTGACAACCACGACCTGTTCGGCCTTATCCTCGAACCCGACCATCTCCATCCGAAATTTGCCGTTCTCCTGGGCCCAAGCGGGCGCGGAGCACAATGCGGCCAATACCGCCAAAACAGCGAGCTTCATCGCTCACCCCCCTCACCGCGGCCCCAAACCGCGTTACGAGCCTTGTGAATCTTTGTTCCCGCGAAGAACAGCGCTTCTTCGAGCTCAGCGGCTGCCGCTTGCGCCGCCAATACGTCGTTCTGACGCTGTTTCATAACTACCGTCCCAACGGTGAGCGAAGCCGCCACGGCCCCCGCCGCGGCCCAGCGCCAACTCCAAATCCCCATTCTGCGTCGCGGACGGAATTCTACGACCTGCGACTCCTCGGTCCGCTCTTCACGAACTCGCCCCATGATTCGTTCGCGAAGGCCCGCGGGAGGCTCACGGCGACGCATCGCGTCGCGTAGCTCAAGCTCGAGCCTATCCATACGCCGCCTCCTGTTGTAAATGTGCGACCTTCGGCCGCAAACGCGCGAGCGCTCGCCGAAGCACGGTTTTTACCGTGTTGATCGGCATGTCGAGCGCTTCGGCGATCTCGCTCAACTTCAGATCCTCCTGGAATCGCAGGATCAAGACCAGTCGCATCTTCTCCGGCAGCGCCGCCACCCGGCGCTCCAACTCATCGGCGAGCAGCGGATCTCGTTGCACGAACTCGACCCCAGCCTCGGGAGCGTCGTCGAGCGGCTGGTAACGACGATGCTTCAAGCGGCGGCTCAAGTCGATGCATTTGCGCGTCACCGTCTGGCGCAGCCAGAAGGAAAGATGCAGGTCCGACTGAATGCGGTCTAAATTGCGAAACAGCTCAATATAGGCGTCCTGCGCTACGTCCTCGGCGTGGGCCCGATTCTGGAAAAAATTGTAGGCCAGGCTGAAGACCATCGCCTGGTGGCGGTCGATGATCCGGCCAAAGTTGTCCGGATCGCTCAGCGCCGCGTCCACCAATTCTCGCGAGGGTTGATCCATTCACCGGCTCTTGTACTGTTATACGCCCTAGCCGGCGCGGCAGGGTTCAGAGATCGGACGATATTGTTTTTTCGGGCGCGACGGCCAAGAAGCCCTCTTCGGCCAACTTGCGGACGAGGGCGAGGCATTCGGCCCGCACCTGCTCGACCGGCGCCGAGACGCGCTCGGCGAAATCGTCGATCACCACGCCGAGCGGACGACCGTCACAGAGGCTGATCATGTCGAGAATCAGAGCATCGACGGCGCGTGCCGCCGGAATCCCGTCGCCGACCCGGAGCTGTGCCGGACCCTGCTTCCATTTTCCCTCTTCTCTGACCGCATCGCGGTGCAGGACCGTGTTGGCATGCAGCACCAGCCGCTCGCCAAGCAACGCCTCGTCGGATGCTTTCTCGTGCAACAAGTCGAACATGGCGAAGCGCTCGGCCACGGCGTGCCCGAAGGCCTCTCGCGGCGATGAGGGAGGCTCTTCGATTCGGATCCAGTTTGAGCCGGAAGAGCGTTTGCGCAGGGCGATCATCCCCCCGTGAATTGCCCGGACGCCCTTGTCGCGGTACCAGCGCATCCACTCCTCGAAGATGACCTGGTCGCTCTCGGGCGTGCTGGAGGTAGTCTCGACCAGGCGTTTGTGGGCGTATGAGTCAACCTCCTCTCCGTAGCCCTTGAGGATCCAAGCGTCGCAGCCGATCCCCTCGACCCATTCAGCAAGCCGCTCACTCAGCTCCTGTCCCTTGATTTCGGGCCACTCGCAAACCATCTGGAGGAAACCGCCCTCGTTGAGATGGGCCGGCGCTTCACGGGTCAGACGGCGGCAGTAGCCGTCCAACTCCATGTCGTTTTCGCAGTACATCAGCGTGGACGAAGGCGTAACAAAGAAGGGCGGATTGGTGTAGATGCGGTCGAAGCTGCGGTCGGCGACCGGCTCGAAGGTGTCGCCGACGAGGCACTCGACGTTGTCGAGGAGATTGAGTGAGACGTTGAAGCGGGCCAGCGCGATCGCTCGCTCGTTGAGATCCGTTGCGGTGACCTTGTCGCAGAAAGCCGCGGCCTCGAGCGCCAACGCCCCGCTGCCGGAGCCGAGGTCGAGGGCCGTTCCAACCGGCTCGTGCAGCATGAACCGATGCAGCAGCCATGTTGTGCGGTTGACGCCGAGCACGATGTCAGGCCGGTCGCCGGCCTCGATATCGATTGAGCGGTCGGTTGCGATATACATTCCCTCGTAGGGAACGACCATTGCCTGCGGGCGTAGCTCGTCCCCGTCGACAGCGAGCAGGCCACAGTCGACGAACGCCGCGAGAGTCTCGGCTGGAACCCGGTCAGCGGCGACGGCTCGATCAACCGAGATGCCTGCCACGAACCAGCGCAAGGCCACGTCGAGCGGCCGTAGCTCACGAGTGCGGTCGCGCAATAACGGCAGATTGCGCTTCCGCAAGGAGCCGGCTCGGTTTGAGCCCAGCGCCGCGACCAACCCCGCACGATCGTAACCGGCGGAAGCAAAGAAATCAGCGGCTGAGCGCGCCTGGGAGGTTGTGAGCGGTTTCAACATAAGCGGCAACCAACGTTCTGGCGGCGAATCGACTCGACTCCGCCGGCCGACATGATGCGCCTCGTGGTGCGTGGGGCAAAAAAAGCAAATTCGACGGTTGACGCGACGCCGCGCGCCGGAATATAACTACACTACACTGCGGAGAGCTTACGCCGCCCGAGCGACGCCGTTACGGTCGCACGGCGGACGTTTCGCACGCAACGATTTCGCCGCCCAACCGGCTGGCGCCAGGAGGGAGAGCAATGGGCAGGGAAAGTACCCAGCACAAGTTGGATCGCGTACGCGCCCCCCGCGTTCAGATCACCTACGATGTCGAGGTAGGCGACGCCATCGAGCTCAAGGAGCTGCCGTTCGTATCCGGCGTGCTCGGCGACTTCACAGGACACCCCGAGGAGCCGCTTCCGAAGCTGAAAGATCGCAAATTCGTCGAGATCAACCCCGACAACTTCGACGACGTTCTTGAGGGCATGAAGCCGCATCTGTCGTTCTCCGTCGAGAACAAGCTCAGCGAAGACCCGGACGCGGCGAACCTCAAGGTCGACCTGAAGTTCCGCGGCATGGACGATTTCTCGCCGGCTGCGGTTGCCAGGCAGGTGAAGCCGCTCAAGGAGCTGCTCGACCTCCGTACCCGGTTGTCGGATCTGCGGGGCAAGCTGCAGGGCAACGACGATCTCGACGAGTTGTTACTCGACGCCGTGAACAACGCCGACAAGATGAAGAAGCTCGGCGATGAGATCGGAGTCAAGGACGACGGAGGAGAGTCTGATGGCTAAGAAAGCAGCCGCGTCTGAAGCCGCCGCAGTAGAGACCACGGAAGTCGGCCTGCTCGATCAAATTGTCGAGCAGGGCCGCTTCGGGAAGGACGAGGCCGCCCGAGAGCGCGGCAAGAACCTGGTCGGCGAGTTCGTCAAGCAAGTCCTCGACGGGTCAATGACCGTCGCCAAGGACGTCGAGATGATGATCAACGCGCGTATCGCGCAAGTCGATCATCTGCTCTCGCTGCAGCTCTCCGAAGTCATGCACCACCCCGATTTCCAGAAACTCGAGGGCTCCTGGCGCGGCCTGAAGCACCTGATCAACAATTCAGAAACGGGTGAGATGCTCAAGGTTCGCGTGATGAACGTCAGCAAGCGCGAACTGCTCCGCGACCTCGAACGGGCGCCGGAATTCGATCAGAGCCAATTCTTCAAGAAGGTCTACGAAGAGGAGTACGGCGTCTTCGGCGGCGCTCCTTTCGGAGCTCTCATCGGCGACTATGAGTTCGGTAAGCACCCGCAGGACATCGAGCTGCTCTCGCGCATCTCAAACGTCGCCGCGGCGGCGCACGCGCCGTTTTTCGCCGCCGCCAACGAGTCGATGTTTAACCTGCCGAGTTTTACCCACATCGACGCACCGCGCGATCTGGCCAAGATCTTCGACACGACCGAGTACGCCAAGTGGAAGTCCTTCCGCCAGAGCGAGGACTCGCGCTACGTCGGCCTCACGTTGCCGCGCACCCTGGGCCGGCTGCCCTACGGCAAGGAAACGAAGCCTGTCGAGGAGTTCAATTTCGAGGAAGGCGTCGACGGCGCCGATCACTCGAAGTACCTCTGGACGAACGCCTGCTACTCCGCCGCGCAGCGCCTGAATAATTCCTTCTCGCGCTTCGGCATGTGCGTCGCCATCCGAGGCGTCGAGGGCGGAGGCCTGGTCGAGGACCTGCCGGTCCACAACTTCTACACGGATTCGGGCGACATGGTGATGAAGTGTCCCACCGAGTCGCCGATCACAGACCGCCGTGAGAAAGAGCTCGCCGACTTGGGCTTTATCCCGCTGGTTCACTGCAAGGGAACCGACTACGCGGCATTCTTCAGCATGCAGTCAGGCCAGAAGCCGAAGCTCTACGATGCAGATTCGGCCAACGCCAACGCTCGGCTTTCGACGCAGTTGCCTTACATCATGGCGGTGTCGCGTTTCGCCCACTACCTCAAGGCGATGATGCGCGACAAGATCGGCAGCTTCATGTCCCGAGAGGGCGCCGAGACCTTCTTGAATCGCTGGATCTCGAACTACGTGACTCCCGACGACACGGCGTCGCCGGAGACCAAGGCGCGGCGGCCTTTGCGCGAGGCGCGCGTCGACGTGGTGGAAGTCCCCGGCAAGCCCGGCGCCTACCGTGCGGTGGCATTTCTGCGGCCTCACTTCCAGCTCGACGAGCTTACGGTGTCGCTGCGATTGGTAGCGGATCTGCCCGCTCCCGTGAAGTAGGATGTTCTTTCGCCGAGCTCGGAACCGACTGGCGTTCCGAGCAGACGGCGTACTCGTGAACGACAGTTTGAGTAATACCTGAATCTAGCATCTAAAGGAGAAAGGGCTTATGGCGGTAAATGCGTATTGCATCATCGAGGATCGGCCGGGCAACAGTCCCAGCAAACCGGACGCGGTCGACATCCTCTCTTTCAGCTTCGGCGCCAGCCAGACGGCGACTTACGGAGCCGGCTCTTCGGGCATGGAGTCTCGCGCGGGCCGGGCGGACCTTTCGGACGTCAATATCCTGAAAGTCGCCGATAAGCTGACGCCGTTGCTGTTTGACGACTGCGTCACCGGCAATATCATCGCGAAGGTCGAGATCATCTACGACAAGCCGATGGGCGATCAGCAGGAGGACTACTTCAAGATCGAGCTCGAGGACGTCATCATCACCTCGATACAGCTCTCCGGATCGGCCGAGAATCCGACGGAATCGGTCGCCTTCGCCTACGAGAAGGTCAAGGTCATGTACAACCCCGAAGACGACGAGGGCAATCTGCAGGGCTTCGTCGAGAAGGGCTACGACCTTTCGAAGTTGGCGCCCTTCTAGGGAAGTCGGCGGATCTGACAGACGAAATCAGGATGATCGCGAAAGAGCTTTTCGAGGCCGGGCGGATCAGCGAAGCCGCGCAGGCATTGTCCAACCGCTTGCGCGATCATCCTGACGACGTCGCGGCCCGTACGTTCCTTTTTGAGCTGCTGTGCTTTCAAGGCGAGTTCACTCGCGCCGGCAAGCAGCTCTCGGTTTTGGCCGACGCCAGCGTCGAATCTCAAATGGGTGCGGTGGTCTACTATTCGGCGCTGCACGCGGAAGAAACGCGTCACGAACTTTTTGAGAAAGAAGCGTTTCCCAAGGGCGAGGCGAAGTCCGAGCTGGCAGGTAAGATCAACGGTAAACCCTTTAGCACGATCAGCGATATCGACCCCGACATCGGCTCTCGGCTCGAAGTTTTCGTCGCGGGGGCTTACACCTGGATTCCGTTCGAGCACATCGCTTCGATCCACATCGATCCTCCGAAGCGGCTGCGCGATACGCTCTGGGCTCCGGCGTTCGTTCTAGCCGGCCCCAGCTTCAAGGGACAGGACCTCGGCGAGGTGTTGATCCCGGTTGTCTACCCCTTCTCGTTCAAGCACCCCGAGGCGGACGTCGTGCTCGGGCGGACGACGGCTTTCGGCGAAGACTCCAACGGCCGCGAAGTCCCCAGCGGCCACAAGATCTTGAAGGCGGACGACGACGAGATCCATCTGCTCGAAGTGCGCTCCATCGAATTTGATCCGGTCGTCGAAGCGGAATCCGAAGACGGGCCCACAGAAGCGGAAGGATAAGCGATACCCTAGATTCGATGGCCTTGCCCGCAGAGCTGCTTCAACCGATCGAAGGCGACAATCCCAGCGGCGCCTCGCTTAAGTGGGAGCCGATCTACGATCAGATTCGTGAGGCTCGACGCGAGGAAGAAGACCTCGATCAAGGAGCTTGGGAGCGCGAACGCAAGATCGCCGACTGGCCGCTGGTCATCAAGCTCTCCTCCGGCGCTCTCAGCGAGCGCAGCAAAGATCTCAAGATCGCCGTTTGGCTGGTCGAGGCCTGGGTCAACGAGAAGGGGTTCGCAGGCCTGCTCGACGGGCTGACGCTGATCTCGAAGTTGATCGAGACTTTCTGGGATACGCTTTACCCCGAGATCATCGAAGACGACGACGAGCCGGTAGCCGATCGCGTCACTCCCCTAAACCTGCTGGGCGGACCGACGTTTGCCGACGCGGTGCGCGCCGCGCCGCTCACCAAGGACGGCTACAACTTCATCGACCACGCCGAGTCACGGACGGTCGGTTACGACGAGAGCGCGGATTCGAAGGAAGCTAAGGAGGCTCGCGCCAAAAAGGTCAAGGAAGGCAAGCTGGCGCCCGAGGACTTCGACAAGTCGTTCGCCGAGACGCCTAAGGCGCGCTACGTCGAGTGGGAGAAACAGCTTGACGATTCGCTGGCGATGCTCAAGGCGCTCGATGAGGATGGACAGAGGCGTTGCGGGGATGAATTCCCCTCGTACTCGGCGTTGCGTGGCGCGATTGTGGAAGTACGCCACACGGTTCACCTCCTACTCGAGAAAAAGCGCGAGACCGAGCCTGACGAGGTTGAGGAACAGGGTGTCGGTGAAGGCGAAGCCGAGGGCGGGGAGGCCGGTGCGGCAACGGGCGGCGGAGGCAAACGAGTAGGAGCCGGAAGCATCGTTATTCCCCCGGGCGGATCCGAGCCGCCCGAGCGAAAACGGCTCATCTTGGCCATCGCCGGCGCAGCCGAGGCGATGCGCAAGGCTGACCCGCACAGTCCGGCGCCCTACTTGATGCTGCGCGGCCTTCGTTGGGGCGAACTGCGCGACGCGGCCCGCAAGAACGACGCCTCGATGCTTGAAGCCCCTGCGACCGAGCTGCGCCAACACCTCAAGCGTCTTGCGATCGAGGAGAATTGGGAAGAGCTGCTTGAAACCTCCGAAAAGGCGATGGCGTTGACTTGCGGCCGAGCCTGGCTCGATCTGCAGCGCTACGTCATCGAGGCCTGCTCAGCGCTCGGCAAGGACTACGATGCTATATCGAGCTCGATCCGCACCGAACTGATCGCGTTGCTGCACGATGTGCCGGATGTACTCCAGCTCACCATGCTGGACGATACGCCGGTTGGAAATCTCGAGACGCGCATCTGGCTGCGTGAGATGCGCGACTCGGCCGAGGGCACGCTTCCTGCGGCGTTGAGGAAGACATCCGCTGCCGCGCCGCCTCCACCGCCGCCGCCACCCCCTAAACCTGAACCGGAGCCGGAGCCGGAGCCGGAGCCGGAGCCGGCCGCCGCGGCGGAAGAGGCCGAGCCCGGTGCCGGCGACAAGCCTGCGGACGAGGCCTCTGAAAAAGCTCCTAAGCCGAAAGCGGCTAAAGCCGCCGCAAAACCGAAAGCCGCGCCCAAGAAGCCGGCCGCGCCGCCGCCTCCTCCTCCTCGGCCGGCGGAGACTCCTTTGCCGCCGCGCCTGAAGCCGCTCGACGTGGATTACGCGTTGCACCCGGGCTGGCGCAAGAAGGATTCTCTTGACAGTTACGAGTTGGCGCTCAAGACGCTGCGCTCGGGCGATCAGCAGAAGGCTTTCGAAATCCTCAGCGAGGACATTCAGAAGCAGGGCAGCGGACGCGGCCGCTTCCAGCGTCGGCTGCAGCTTGCCGAGCTAATGATCGAAAACGGGCAAGAGGCGATCGCGCAGCCGATCCTCGAAGATCTGGCCGCCGCCATGGAAGACCACAAGCTCCCCGAATGGGAAGATCGCAGCCTGGTTTCGCACGCGCTGCTGACGATCTACAAACACTGCGTGAAGGTGCGCGACGACAAGAAGGCGGCCCCGGAGTACTTCGAGCGAATCTGCCGGCTCGATCCCGTCCGGGCGCTTGAGCTGTAGAGAGGCGTTTGGTGGCGCGATCGCACAATGAACCCGCCGTTACTCTCTCTCTGGTCGACCGGCTAATCGACGAGGAGCCTGGCAACAGCCGCGAGGCGCCGCTCAGCCGCTCCCAATCGGTAAGGCATCACAAGGCGGCTCTGCAGCGCGACCTGGAGTGGCTGCTGAATAGCCGGCGCATCCCCGACGAGCCCGACGACAGCTTTGAAGAGACGAACAGCTCGGTCTACGTCTACGGTCTCCCGGACTTCTCGTCAATGAGTATGAGCGCGCCGCGCGACAAGCAGACGTTGCAGCGCGTTTTGAGGGAGACCTTGCGTTTCTTCGAGCCGCGCCTAGCCAACGTTCGCATCATCCCGCTCGAAAGCGACGACAAGACGAAGCGCACCCAGCGTTTCCGCATTGAGGGGATGTTGCTGATGGACCCCGCGCCCGAGCATATCTCCTTCGACACGGTCTTGCGCCTCAGCAGCGGTGAGTACGAAATCACTGGAGCGGCGAATGCGTGATGAGTTGCTGCTCTACTACGAGCGCGAGCTAACCTACATCCGCCGCATGGCGGCGCAGTTCGCCGAGAAGTATCCCAAGGTCGCCGCGCGCCTGGTTCTGGAGCCCGACGCCTGCAACGATCCGCACGTCGAACGCCTGATTGAGTCTTTCGCTTTTCTCGCCGCGCGCGTTCATCTCAAGATCGACGACGACTTTCCGGAAGTCTCCGAGGCGCTGCTCAACGTCGTCTACCCGCATTTCGTGCGGCCGATCCCGTCGATGTCGATCGTCGAGATGGAGATCGATCCCGAGCAGGGCAAGCTTTCGACGGGTCTTGTAGTCGAACGCGAATCGACGCTCTATTCGCGTCCTGTGGCGGGCGCTCCGTGCAAGTTTCGCACTGCCTACGAGACGACGCTGTGGCCGATTTCGGTCGCTGCGGCGATGATGACAAAACCGGAGTTGCTCGACCCGCCGATCGCGTCGCGAGAAGCGGCGGCGGCTGTACGCGTGGAGCTGCGTGGAGCGCCTGACATTGAGCTCGGGGCGCTTGACATGGAATCGCTGCGCTTTTATCTGAACGGCGAGCCTCGGGTTGTCTATCGGCTCTACGAGCTGCTCTGCAGCCGCTTGATCGAGGTTGTCGTGCGCGATCCCTCGCCGGGCTCCCGACGCGTACCGGTGCGGCTCCCACCCAACGCCTTGCGCCCGGTCGGCTTCGAGCCCGACGAAGGTATGTTGCCTTATCCGGGCCGCAGTTTCGTCGGCTATCGCCTGCTGCAAGAGCTTTTCTCTTTTCCCGAGAAATTTCTTTTCGTTGAACTTCGCGGTTTGGCGCAGGCGCTTGCCGGGTTCGGCGGTGCGGCTGAGCTTGTGTTCTTACTGCGTCCTTTCGAAGGCGCCGACGTTGCTGAATCGCTCGAGACCGGCGTCTCGGCTCAAACCTTTCGGCTCGGCTGCACGCCGATCGTCAACCTGTTCCCGCAGCAAGCTGAGCCGCTGCTGATTCGGCAGAGGAAGTACGAATACCCGATCATTCCAGATGTTCGGCGGCCGTTGGCGGTCGAGGTGTTTTCGGTGGATCGGGTCTCAAGCATCAACTTGACGACCCAAGAGACGACGATCTACGAGCCCTTTTACTCGTTCCGTCATTCAAAAGCGCAAACCAAGGGGAAGGCGTTTTGGGCGGCGCATCGGCGTGCGTCGATGCGTCCCAACGACGCCGGCGCGGACATGATGCTTTCGCTGACCAACCTCGCGATGGAGCCGGTCGCGCCCGACGCCGACACCCTGGTCGTCCATACGAGCTGTACCAATCGCGATTTGCCGGTGCGGCTTCCCTTCGGCGACGAAAGCGGTGATTTCGAGTTGGAGGACGGCGTTTCGATCAAGCGGATCGTCTGCCTACGCAAGCCGACCTCGCCGATCCGGCCGGCGCTCGGCAAGGGGATCATGTGGCGGCTGCTCTCTCACCTTTCGCTCAACTACCTCTCGATCGTCGAAGGGGGGCGCGAGTCGCTGCAGCAGATTCTGCGGCTGTATAACTTTACCGACTCGACGCACACGGCGCGGATGATCGAGGGAATTGTGCGAGTCGACTCCAAACGGCACTTCGCGCCGGTGCTGGCCGAGAACGGCGTCACCTTCTGCCAAGGCACGAAGGTCGAGATTGAATTTGACGAAGAAAAATTTGTCGGCGGAGGCGTGTACTTGTTTGCCGGCGTGATTGAGCGCTTCTTGGGGCTCTACGCTTCATTGAACAGCTTTACGCAACTCTCCGCACGGACCCAACAGCGCAGGGAGGCGCTTCGCGAGTGGAAGCCGAGAGCCGGCGGCCGAATCCTGGCCTAGAAGAACCGACGCCCGCCGAAGTCTTCGCCGCCGTCGAAAAGGCGATGCGCGACGACCCGACGCAGTTCGAGTTCTTCCAGGCTGTGCGCATGCTCGAACGATCGCACCCCGAGCGGGCGCCGGTCGGCGATTTCGCTCGTCCCGAAGATGAGGCGGTGCGCTTTGGCGCGCATGCCTCGCTGGCGTTCCCGGCAAGCCAGATCCAAGAGATGAATTGGCCCGAGGGCGAACAGCCCGAGATGACGGTCAACTTCATGGGATTGACCGGCCCGCAGGGCGTGCTGCCCTTCTACTACACGCGACTTGCAATTGAGCGGATGCGTGAGAAGGACGACACCATGCGGTCGTTCTTCGACCTTTTCAACCATCGGCTGATTTCGCTGTTTTATAGGGCTTGGGGAAAGTATCGCTTTCCGGTAAGCTATGAGCGCGGCGACGACAATCGCTTCTCCGCCTACGTTCGATCGTTCATCGGCCTGGGCACGCCGGGGATGGAAGATCGCCTCCCGGTTCCGGATGAGGCGCTGCTCTTCTACGCCGGGTTGCTCGGCCCGGCGCCCGGTTCGGCGGCAATGCTCGAGGCGATCTTGGCTGACTATTTCGGCGTGACGGCGGAGGTCGAACAGTTCGTGGGCGCCTGGCAGCCGCTTGACGTCGCCGACCAATGTTCCTTCGAGGGCTTCGGGGACTCCTCGGAGCAACTTGGCCGCGGCGCGGTCGCCGGCGATGAGGTATGGAATCAGCAGTCGCGCGCACGCATTCGGCTGGGACCAATGCCGCGCGCACGCTATGAAGAGTTTTTGCCCGACGGACCCGCGCACCAGCCGCTTCGAGCTATGACGCGGCTGTTCTCGGGCGACGCGATCGAGTTTGAGCTCCAACTGGTGCTGGAGCGCCAGGACGTGCCTCGCTGCGATCTCGATCAGGAATCGCCGAGCGCTCCACGCCTCGGCTGGACAAGCTGGGTAAAATCGGGCGACACGTTCGACCGCGATCCCGGCGACACTATTATCTTGCTGACTTAGAGCCACAGAGGGGTACGACGCCATGAGCCTAGACAATCGATCTTTAATCGCCAAGCTCAATGAGCCGACGCGAAATGCTCTGGAGGGCGCCGCCGGGCTGTGCCTCTCGCGCACCCACTACGACATCGAGGTCGAGCACCTGTTGATGAAGCTGCTCGATACGACCGACGGCGACTTGGCGCAAATCGCTAAGCACTTCGGAATCGATACCTCGCGGCTGGCCTCCGAGCTGACTCGCAGTCTCGACAAGCTCAAAACGGGCAACGCCCGCAACCCCTCGATCGGTCCCAAAGTTCTCAAGACGATCCGTGAAGCTTGGACGCTCGGCTCGATCAACTTCAACGCCGGAAAGATTCGCAGCGGCCACATGGTGCTCGCCCTGGCGACCGACGACGAGCTCAAGCGCCTGATGCGCGACGTCAGTAAGGAGTTCGAGAAGATCGACGCCGAGGTGCTCGGCAAGGAGCTGCCCGACGTTGTTGCCGCTTCGAGCGAAGAGCTCGCCACGCCAACCGCTGAAGAAGCGGAGGGCGAAGACGGGCCGCGCCGCAAGAGCGGCGGCAAGACTCCGTCGATCGACCAGTACACCGTTGAACTGACCGCTGAGGCCAAGTCGGGACGGATCGACCCGGTGCTGGCTCGCGACAACGAGATCCGCCAGGTGGTCGACATCCTCACCCGGCGGCGCCAGAACAACCCGATCATGGTCGGCGAAGCGGGCGTCGGCAAGACTGCCGTGGTCGAAGGCTTCGCGCTGCGCGTTGCGGCCGGAGACGTGCCGCCGCCGTTGCGCAACATTCGCATCCATTCGCTCGACTTGGCCTTGCTTCAAGCAGGCGCCGGCGTCAAGGGCGAGTTCGAAAATCGGCTCAAGAGCCTGATCAACGAGGTGAAGAACTCGGAGACTCCGATCATTCTCTTCATCGATGAAGCGCACACGATGATCGGCGCCGGAGGCCAAGCCGGCCAGGGCGATGCCGCCAACCTGCTCAAACCGGCTCTAGCCCGCGGCGAGCTGCGCACCATTGCCGCCACCACTTGGGCCGAATACAAGAAGTACTTCGAGAAAGACGCCGCGCTGGCGCGCCGCTTCCAACCTGTCAAGGTGGACGAGCCGAGCGAAGACCAATGCGAAGTGATGCTGCGCGGCGTCACCAAGCCGCTTGAAAAGCACCACGGAGTTCGAATCCTGAGCGAGGGCCTCAACGCCGCAGTGCGCCTGTCGCATCGCTACTTGCCTGACCGTCAACTGCCCGACAAGGCCGTCAGCGTGCTCGACACCGCTTGCGCCCGCTTGGCACTAGGGCAAGCCGCGACGCCGCCCCACGTCGAAGACGCTGGACGTCGCCTCGACGATCTCGTGATCCAAAAACGAGTGCTCAAGCGTGAGGAGTCGATCGGCCTCGACCACGCCGAACGTCTCGCTGAGATCGAGGAAGAAACCGCCGCGGTGCGCAAGGAGCTTGACGAGCTCACGGAACGCTGGCAGACCGAAAAAGGACTCGTCGAGAAGATCCTCGAGATTCGCGCCAAACTCGAGGGCGAGACCGTGACCCGCGACGGCGCAAAAGCCGCGGCCAAGGCCGAGGACGGAGCAGCAGAGGGAGCCGAGGCGACAGAGGGTGAAGAGCCCGAAGAACCAGAGGAGGAGAAAAGCCCCGAGGAGCTTCGCGCAGACCTCAACGAGCTCACCACCGAGCTCGAGGGCATGCAAGGCGAGACGCCGCTGGTCAAAGTCACCGTCGATCATCACATCATCGGCGAGGTGATCTCGGGCTGGACCGGCATCCCGGTCGGCAAGATGATGCGCGACGAGATCCAGACCGTGCTGAAGCTCGACGGACTGCTCGGCGAACGCGTGATCGGACAAGACCACGCGCTGCTCGGAATCAGCGAGCGCATCCGCACCGCGCGCGCCCAAATGGACGATCCCGGCAAGCCGATCGGCGTGTTCCTCCTGGTGGGGCCAAGCGGCGTCGGCAAGACCGAGACGGCGCTGGCTCTCTCAGACCTGCTATACGGCGGCGAGCACAACTTGATCGCTATCAACATGTCGGAGTACCAGGAATCGCACACCGTCTCGAGCTTGAAGGGCTCGCCTCCGGGCTACGTCGGCTACGGCGAGGGCGGCGTGCTGACCGAAGCGGTACGGCGCAAACCCTATTCCGTCGTGCTGCTGGACGAGGTCGAGAAGGCTCACCCCGACGTGCTTGAGCTCTTCTTCCAGGTCTTCGACAAGGGCAAGATGGAAGATGGCGAGGGTCGCGAGATCGACTTCAAGAACACGATCATCATCCTGACTTCAAACGCCGGCACCGATACGCTGATGAAGCTGACCGCCGATCCGGAGACGATGCCCGGCCCGCAAGGGCTGGTCAAGTCGCTCAAGCCCGAGCTCGACAAGATCTTCAAGCCGGCCTTCCTGGGACGTTTGGTGACCATTCCCTACTTCCCCATTCGCGACGAAGCGCTCAAGACGATCGTCGGCCTCAAGCTCAACAAGATTAAGAAGCGCTTGGACGGAACGCACGGCATTGCGTTGAGCTGGGAAGACAAGCTGATCGATGAGGTCGCTTCGCGCTGTACCGAGGTCGAAAGCGGCGCCCGCAACGTGGACAACATCCTGACGAATACGCTGCTGCCCGAGGTTTCGAAGGAACTGCTTGGCCAGATGGCCGAAGGCAGTTTGCCGAAGACGATTGTAGTCAACGTCGGCGAGGACGGCGCCTTCGGGTACGAGTTCGGATAGGGTAGGGCGACCTTCGCTCCGCAGATCGAACTACTGGGAGCCGCGCACGTAGTGAGCGGTGGGGCGCTCGAAGCGAAGCGGCCCTTGGAAGGCCAGTCTCGGGACGATCTGAGAAGCTGCCGTCGCTACGCGTACATCGCGTCGATCTGACGAGCGAAGCGCATCTCCACCGCCCGCCGCCGTACCTTCATCGTCGGCGTGATCTCACCGTCCTCAATCGTGAGCTCGCGGTCGAGGACGTGAATCTTCTTCACCTTTTCGTATTTCGCCAGGTCGGCGCAAGCGAGGTCGGTCTCCGCTTGCAGCAGCGCCTGAACCTTAGGGTGCGCGGTGAGCTCGGTGTTGTCGCGGTAGGCGGCGTTGTTGTCGCGAGCCCAAACGCGCAACTTTTCGAAGTCTGGGACGATGATCGCGGAAGGGAAGTTGCGCTGCTCGGCGACGACGACCGCCATTGAAATATAAGCGCTCGTCTTGAGCTGATTCTCGAGGGGCGCCGGGGCGATGTATTTGCCGCCGGATGTCTTGAGCAAATCCTTCTTACGGTCGGTGATGGTCAGCCGTCCCCGCTCGATTTGCCCGATGTCGCCGGTGTGGAACCAGCCGTCGACGATCACCTGGGCCGTCAGCTCCTCGGCCTTGTAGTAGCCCTGCATCACGTTGGGACCGCGCACAAGGATCTCGCCGTCGTCGGCGATCTTCACCTCCACGTTGGGAATCAAGCGGCCGACCGTGCCGAAGGCGATGTCGTCGAGCGCGTTCATCGAGATCAACGGCGAGGTCTCGGTCAAGCCGTAGGCTTCGCAAATGGGAATCCCGACTGCGTAGAAGAACTCGGCGAGATGCTTCGCCAGCGGCGCGGCGCCGGAGACGAAGAAGCGAAAACGGCCCCCGAGCCGAGCGCGCAACTTGCGAAACACGAGGAAGTCTGCCAACGCTCGCTTCAGCCGCAGCCCCGCAGGCAGTGGCTTGTGGTTGACGCTGAGCTCGCTGGCCTGCAGCCCGGTGCGAATCGCCCATTCGAACAACTTGCGGCGCAGCGGCGGCGCTGTTGCGATCGCGGCCAGCACTCTGCCGTGAATCTTTTCGAAGAAGCGCGGTACGGCGAGCGCAACCGTGGGACGTACCTGCTGCATGTCCTGAGGGACCGTCTCCAGCGATTCCGGATAAGCAATCGTCGCACCGCCCCAGAAAAAGGCGTAGTCAGCGGTACGCTCGGCAACGTGGCTCAGCGGCAAGAAAGAGAGGCAGGTGTCGCTCGGCCGCATCTGGATCAGCGAGTCGCGCACGTTCGTGCCGAAGTTGCCGTGGCTCAGGACGACGCCCTTGGGCGTGCCCGTCGTACCCGAGGTGTATACAATGCTTGCAGGATCCTCTGGGACGACGGTGCTGATCGACTCTTCGAATTCCGCCGACTCGACCTCACTCAGCGGCTCGTCGGTGATCAGCCGCGAAAGCGAGATCACGCGTTCGTCTTCTAGACCCACCGGATCGAAAACAACGACTCCCTGAAGGAACGGCAGTTGCGGCCAAACGTCCTCGATCTTCGAGAGCTGGGTCGGCGTCGAGACCATCGCTACCCTACACTCGGAGTGCTCGAGCATGTAGTGCAACTGATCGGGCGGCAGGGTGGGGTAGAGCGGCACGCTGACGATGCCGGCGGTCATCATTGCGAAGTCGGCGACCGCCCATTCCCAACGGTTTTCTGAGAGCAGACCGCAACGGTCTCCGCGGCCGACGCCGACTTGTTTCAGTCCCAGATGCAGCCGTCCGACGCGACGGTAGAGTTCGCGCGACGAAATCGGCTGGTACGCGCCGTCCCGCTTGGTCAGGAGCGCGTTGGATTTGTCGTAGGAGACGGCGTGCCGAAACAGGCGCGCAAGAGTTTCAGCCATAAGCAGTATTATTCTCTCACGAGCCTGCGTCTCAATTGCTGTCGGCGCGTGGTACGAAACTCAAAGGAGGGGACTTGATGAATCTCCTCTCTCATCAATGTAAACTGGGAGTCCTTCCCAGCGAAACCATAGGGAGCGTGAAATGATGTGGCAGAAGATCGCCGAGGCCTACGGGTTTCGGCTGCCCGAGGAGCGCATCGACGCCATAACGCCGACGCTCAACGACCTGCGCGAGCAAGTACGAGCGTCGCTCGACCGCGATCTCTCGACCGAAGAACCGGTAGGCGTCTTCCGTCCCAGGAGGGAACGCCCGTGAGCCCGGCGCTGCAAACGATCGCGGGGCTTTCGAGGCTCCTACGCGAGGGCGAGCTCTCGCCGCTCGAGCTGGTCGAGGAGACGCTGGCGCGGATCGAGCGTCTGAACCCCAAGCTCAACGCCTATATCACCGTGACGGGCGATGCCGCCCGCGAGCAGGCGCGGCAGGCCGAGAAGGAGATCCGCGACGGGCTCTGGCGCGGTCCCTTGCATGGCGTCCCGTACGCCGCGAAGGATCTGTTCCACACCCGCGGCGTCCGCACGACGATGGGTTCGAAGATCCATACCGACTTTGTTCCCGAGGCTGACGCGGCGGTGGTCGAGAAGCTGCACGCCGCGGGCGCGATCCTGATCGGCAAGACGGGGCTGCACGAGAACGCCTACGGCATTACTTCGAACAACCCGCACTTCGGCGCCGTACGCAACCCCTGGGACCCGGAGCGCATTCCCGGAGGCTCGAGCGGCGGCTCGACCTCGGCGCTGGCTGCTGGGCTGTGCTCGTTCTCGTTGGGCACCGATACCGGGGGGTCGATCCGCATTCCAGCCTCGTTCTGCGGGCTCTCTGGACTGAAGGCGACGTTCGGGCGTGTTAGCCGGCGGGGTTGCCACCCGCTGGGTCATACGCTAGATCATGTCGGTCCGTTCGCCTGGACGGTCGAGGAGACGGGCTGGATCTATGAGGCGATCGCCGGCCCCGATCCAGCGGACGACTCTTCGATCGACGATCCGCTGACAATGCCGGAGGCTATCCCCGAGCGGCTCGACGGCCGCAAGATCGGCGTTCCGCGCGACTTCTACTTCGAGGGTCTCGACGGCGAAGTAGACCAGGCCGTGCGGCGTGCGCTGGAGACGCTGCAAGCGCTCGGCGCCGAGCTTGTCGAAGTGCGGCTCCCCGACATCGAGGAGATGAACGCCATTGGGCGGCTGATCCTGTTGGCTGAAGCCACGTCGGTCCATCATCGTAACCTCGACGAGCGGCCGGAAGACTTCGGACTCGATCAGATCGCGCTTTTTGACCAAGGTCGTTTCGTGACGGCGGTTGACTACCTCGACGCGCAACGCCGCCGCCGGCAGCTCTCGCACGGCTTCTACACTGCGCTCGAGGGAGTGGACGTGATTGCGACGCCGACGATTCCGATCTTGCCGGCCAAGATCGGCCAGACAACGACTAAGGTCAACGGCGTGACGCTCGACGTGCGCCTGGCGACGACGCGCAACGTGCGGGCGCTAAACCTAACCGGTTTGCCGCTGTTGTCGGTTCCCTGCGGGCTTTCCGAAGGAGGGCTTCCAATTGGGATGCAGTTGATCGGGGCGCTTCTCGACGAGAAGAGTTTGTTGGAAATCGGCGGCTCCTACCAGAGGGCGACCGACTGGCACACGAAGAGGCCGCCGATTGCCGGCGAATAAAGAAAGGGCGCGACTTTGTCGCGCCCCTTCCGAAGTTGTTGACTAGGCCCGGTCGCTCAAGCCGGCGACGGCTGGCCGCCCTCGTTGAGTCCCGGCATTGGATTCGGCTTTGGCGGCTGAAGCACCTGCTGGCCGCCGCCGTCGCCCTCGACTTCGTCGGTGGGGATCGGCGGTAGCTCGCGACCCTCGATCAGCGCCTTTACCTCTTCGCCGTCGAGCACTTCGCGCTCAAGCAAGGTCTCGGATATGCGAACCATTGCATCGTGGTTGTCTTCGATGATCTGCTTGGCGCGGGCATAGCCCTCGCTGACCATCCGATTGACCTCGGCGTCGATGCGGATCGCCGTCGCCTCCGAGTAGTCGCGGTGCTGCGAGATCTCGCGGCCGAGGAAGATTTGTTCTTCCTTCTTGCCGAAGGTCAGCGGGCCCATCCCGCTCATGCCCCACTCGCAGACCATCTTCCGAGCCAGGTCGGTGGCCTGCTCGATGTCGTTGCCTGCTCCAGTGGTCATGTGATCGAGGAAGATCTCCTCGGCGATGCGGCCGCCCATCAAGATCGCCAGCCGCGCTCGCAAGTACTCCTTGGAGTAGGTGTGCTTGTCGTCAACCGGCAACTGCATCGTCACGCCCAGCGCCTGGCCGCGCGGGATGATCGTGACCTTGTGCAGCGGGTCGGCGTCGCCGATCAATTCAGCCACGATGGCGTGTCCAGCCTCGTGGTAAGCGGTGTTCTTTTTTTCCTCGTCGGTGAGGATCATCGACCGCCGCTCGGCGCCCATCATCACTTTGTCCTTCGCCAGCTCGAAGTCGGACATCGTGACGATTTTGCGATTTTGGCGGGCGGCGAAGAGCGCCGCTTCATTCGCCATGTTGGCGAGGTCGGCTCCTGAAAAGCCTGGCGTGCCGCGCGCGAGGATCATCAGTTTGACGTCTTTCGCCAGCGGAATCTTGCGCACATGCACGCGCAGAATGCCTTCCCGTCCGCGCACGTCGGGACGATTCACCACCACGCGGCGATCGAATCGGCCCGGCCGCAGCAGCGCCGGGTCGAGCACGTCGGGACGGTTGGTCGCGGCTACGAGGATCACGCCTTCGTTCGAGTCGAAGCCGTCCATTTCGACGAGCAACTGATTGAGCGTCTGTTCGCGCTCGTCATGCCCGCCTCCCAGGCCGGCGCCGCGATGGCGGCCGACGGCGTCGATTTCATCGATGAAGATGATGCACGGCGCGCTCTTTTTGCCTTGTTCGAAGAGGTCGCGCACGCGGCTCGCGCCGACGCCGACGAACATCTCGACGAAATCCGAGCCCGAGATCGAGAAGAACGGCACGTTGGCCTCGCCGGCGATCGCGCGCGCCAGCAGAGTCTTACCCGTGCCAGGAGGTCCGACGAGCAGCACGCCCTTGGGGATGCGTCCGCCGAGTTTTTGGAATTTCTGCGGCTCGCGTAGGAATTCGATCACCTCGCCGAGCTCGTCCTTGGCCTCGTCGACGCCCGCCACGTCCTTAAAAGTGACCTTCTTCTGCTGGCTGGTGAGCAGCCGCGCACGGCTCTTGCCGAAGCTCAGCGCCTTATTGCCGCCGGCCTGCATCTGGCGCATCATGAACAGCCAGAAGGCGCCGATCAGCAAGAACGGCGAGAAGTTGATCAGGTAGGTGTACCACTCGGTCGAGGACTGCTGAACGGTGATCTGTACCTGGTTCTCGCTGAGCAGATCGATAATGCCCGGGTAGTCCGAGGGCAGCACCGTCTTCAACGTTGTGCCGCCGGTAGTCGTGCCTTCTACCTCGACCCCGTTGGTGATGGTGACCTTTTCGACCGTTCCGTCTACGACCGCGGCGCGAAACTGCGAATAGTTTAGCTTCTCTTCCTGCGTACTCTGAGTGCTGTGCACAACCCGCCATAGCAGGATTGCCGTGCATAGCATCACGACCCAAAAGATTGCCGTCTTCACGGTGGAGCTCACTGTTTCGTTTCCTCCCGCGCCGGGCCTTCAGCCACAACCGCGTCTGAGTCATAGACGCTCTCGGGGCGAAGTTTGATACCAGAAAATTCGCGACCCTGCACGTCAACGTCGCTGACACTCGCCCAACTACGGCTTCGCTCGTCCGCCTCAAAGTCGGCTGATACGCCGAAACCGCGCGCCCAAACCAGCGTCTGCTCTCCTTCTTGCGCGACTGCGATGACCGGCCATCCAGGCCGATCCCACGACGCCACGCGAGCCTCCTGGAACAGCTTCGCTAGCTTTTGCGAGCGACGAAAGCCCCGAGGCCTCAACCTGTCTCCGGAGCGCCAAGAACGCAATTCCAGAGGCCGAGGCGTCTTCTCCCAATCGAGAAGTCCTCGAACGCCATTATTATAACCCGCGCTCGGGTCCGCTTCGCCTGTGACGTCCACTCGAATCCGCCCTCTTCCCACCGGTGCGGGAAAGATCCCCGGCTTCAAGACCGCCTGGCTTGTCCCTGCGACCTCTCTCGACTTATCGGGCGCGGCGAGGCGAACCTGATCAAAGGAGCGCTCGGCGACGAGCCCTGGAAGCTCCGCTTGGCCGTCTCCAGCATCGCGCCGAGCCAGCTCGAGCACGCTGTTGATATGCCCTGCTCCGAGGCCCCGCAGGTTGCCGCGCAGGCGTCTCGCCGCTTCGCGTAATAGCCTCCTGGCGAGTGCCGGATGTTCCTGGCGAAGCCAAGAGGCGTTGAACGTCAATGCGCCGTCTTCGAGGCGCAGTTCGGACCCTCGTTCTTCGATCTCTCGCGTCCAGTAGTCTTCTTCGTCAGCGGCGATTTCCGCCGTCCTGGCTAGGGTTTCGACAATATTTGGGTTCCAGTCGCGGGTCAGCGCCGGCAACAGCTCGGCCCGAATTCGGTTGCGAGAAAACGCGAGATCTTGATTGCTTGCGTCCTCGCGCCAATCCTCGCCGCGCGATCGGAGATACGCTCTCGCCTGCTCGCGGCCGACGTCGATCAGGGGCCGAATGACGCCGCCTTCCAGCTTGGCGCGCACCCCTGCCAAGCCTGCTGTTCCGCTGCCGCGCAGCAGATGGAAGAGCACTGTTTCGGCTTGGTCGTCCCGAGTATGTCCGACGGCGATCTTGTCGAGCTTTCTCTCTCGGACGAGTTCGCCGAACCAGCGATAGCGGCTCTCCCGGCCAAGTTCTTCGAGGTTGGAGCCCCGTGATTTAGCCAAGGCGGAAAGATCAGCAGAAGCGGTCAAACACCTTAGTTCGAAACGTCGAGCCAGCGCCTCAACGAAGCGCTGATCGGCGTCGGAGTCTTCGCCGCGCAACTGATGATTGAAGTGGACCAGCGAAACGGCGATGTCGAGCGTCGCTGCTAGATCGAGCAGAGTGAACAGCAGCGCCGTGGAATCGGCGCCGCCTGACGCGGCGACTCCTACGCGGTCGCCGGGCCGCAGCATGTGCCGGCGGGATAGAGTGCGCTCGACGATTCGAAGCACAAGCTTATCTTAAGTGAACGGCGAGCCGTGAACAGTGAACCGAAGAGCGGCGGGCAGGGAAGTTTTTTGGCTCACCGTTCACGGTTCACCGCTCCCGCCCACTCCAGAGTCAGCCGCAACCCTTCCTTCAGACTCACCGCCGGTTCGAAGCCTAGCTCCTCGCGCGCGCGTCGGATGTCGGCGCAGGAGTGGCGCGCGTCGCCTGGCCGCGCCAGCTCGTGGCGGGCTACGATCTGTTTGCCCGCGGCCTGTTGCAGCAACTCCCAGACGCGGTTGATTGAGACGCTTTCGCCGCATCCGCCGTTGTAGAGTCGTCCGGCGGCCTCGGGAGTCTTCGCGGCGAGCAGGTTCAGCCGCACGATGTCTTCGACGAAGATGAAGTCTCGCGTCTGCTCGCCGTCGCCGTAGATCAGCGGCGCTTCGCCTGCCAGCAGGCGATCGATAAAAATCGAAAGCACGCCGGAGTAGGGCGAAGACGGGTCTTGGCGCGGACCGAAGACATTGAAGTATCGCAACGCGACCGTCTCGAGCCCGAAGCTATCGAAGAAGCTCTTTAGGTAGAGCTCGCCGACTACCTTGTGCACGCCGTAGGGAGACACCGGCGCAGGCCGCATCTCCTCGTGTTTACTCAGGCCGGGTCCGTCGCCGTAGGCGGCCGAAGAGGCCGCGAAAACGACCCGCCGCACGCTGTTCTTCTTCGCCGCGAAGAGCGCGTTGAAGGCGCCGTCGACGTTGATCTCGTGGCAGACCTCGGGATCGTCGATCGAGCGCGGCACGGACGCGATCGCCGCTTCGTGGAAAACCGTATCGACGCCCGAGAACGCTTCGACCAGCGCCGCCCGATCGCGAACGTCGGCCTCGACGAACTCTACCCGATCGGCGATGCCGTCGAGATTTTCTCTCTTGCCCGAGAGCAGGTTGTCGATGACGACGACGCGCTCAACGCCGTCGTCGAGCAGTCCGCGCACCAGCGCCGAGCCGATAAACCCGGCCCCGCCGGTGACCGCGACGTTCTTCATTAGTTAGCCGAGACGGCCGATTTCGTCGCGCAGGTAGGCGATCGATTCGTTGACGATCCTTTCCGGCCCCGGCGAGAAGTCAAAGACCTCCATCGACACCCAGCCGGGGAAAGCGCGATCCTTGGCCGCCTGCAGCACCGGCTTGAAGTCGTAACCGCCGCCGGGGCGCGGGTAGCTGCCGTCGGTCTCGTTGACGTGGATGTGACGAATGATCGGCCAATGCCGCGCGACCAGCTCGCCGTGGGGTTCGATCTCGTCGACGGCGTTATGGGAATCGAACATCGATTGCACTCGAGGACTGCCGATTTCGGCAACCGCCGCCGCCGCCTCGTCGAGCGTCAGAATCACGTCGCATTGCGCCATCGGCAGCGGCTCGACAAGCAGCGTCACGCCGCGCTCCTCGAGCGTCGGCACGATCGAGCGAACCCCTTCGACGTAGTGCCGAACAGCCTGCTCGGAGCTCAGCCCTCCTGTCGTCTTTCGTTGTCCCGGCGAGCCGAAAACCATCACGCCGCCGGCGCTCTCGCTCTCCGGCCGCAGGTCGGCGCACAGATCAGCCAGTCCGCGCACGTATTCCCAACTGTGCCGGCGCATCGCCTCGTCCGGAGTGGTGACGTGCAGGCCCTCGGGGCCGACCGTGAGCCAGTGCAATCCGACAAACTCAAGGCCTTCCGAGACAATGATGTCCCGCACTTCCCGGCGGCGCTCGGCCGGGAGCTGCGTAGCGTCGGTCAGCAGCGTGAAGGGAGCGATCTCAATGCCGTCCCATCCGGCGCGCTTGATTGAGCGGCACTGTTCGGCGAAGTCAGTCTTTTCGTAGAGCTCGTTGCAGACGGAAAGTCGAAAGGGGGCATTGGAGGACATCGATTCAGCCAGTGTACCGAACCCCCTTCCGCTGCGCTATGATGCCAATTATTCAGCCCCGGAGCGTTTCCAGTGCCCCAAGCCAACCGTAGAGAGTTCCTTTCCCTTGCCGCCGGCGCAGCGGCGTTTGCCGGCTCCGCCCGCGCGCACGGGCAGATCGATTCGACCTTTGGTGGCGTTCCGCTCGGGGCGCAGAGCTACAGTTTTCGCGACCGTTCGCTCGACGAAGCGATCGCGGCCATGGTCGAGATCGGAATCGGTGGTTGCGAGCTGTGGTCGAACCATATCGAGCGCGGCAGGGTCGATCCCGAGGCGGCCGCGGCTCCGCCCGTCAGCGGACGGCGTCGTCGCCCGGACCGCGAGAAGCAACGCAAGTGGCGCGAGACCGTTTCGCTCGAGGTCTTTGAGAAAGTCGGGCAACAATTCCACGAGGCGGGGATCACGCTGCGCGCCTACAACTACAGCTTCCGAGACGACTTCAGCGACGCCGAGATCGGGCGCGGTTTTGAGATGGCCAAGGCGCTGGGCGCCAAGGCGATCACTGCTTCGGCGAACGTCACGACCGCCAAACGCGTCTACCCCTTTGCCAAGAAGCATCAGATACGTGTTGGAATGCACAACCATTCCCACATTCGTCCCAATGAGTTCGCCACGCCCGACGATTTCGCAACGGCGCGCAAGGGCATGGAAGACTGGATCGTAATGAACCTCGACATCGGACACTACGTCGGCGCCGGCTTTGATCCGATCGAGTACATCAAGCAGCACCACGGCGATATCGTGACGCTCCACATCAAGGACAAGACCAAAGAAGACGAGAACGTAGTTTTCGGCCAAGGCGATACGCCGATCAACGAAGTTCTGCAGCTAGTGCGCGACGCAAAGTTCGGTATCCCGGCGAACATCGAGTACGAGTACCGCGGCGAGGACACCGTGGCCGAAGTGCGAAAGTGCTTCAAGTACTGCAAGGACGCGCTGCTTGCCTAGCCGGACCGGCACAAATTGCCACGGGTTGATTTGAGTCTGGTGTCGGCGCCGGCCGCTCTAGGCGCTTGGTTCACGCCGCGGCGCCGATTCTGGATCTGGGCCGCCGTCGCTTGTTTTTGTTCCACTTCGTTGGCCGGCGAGTGGGCCGACAAGTTGTATGCGGCCCTCTTCGAAGGCGGGAGCAGCGAGGGCGGTCTGCGGCGGTTCTATATTCAGAAGGGCTTCCACGTGTTTCTGTTCGCAACGATGGGATGGCTCGGCGCGTATGCCGGCGTTTTCCGCTCGACGAGCGCGGCAGTCGCGGCGTGCTCCCTGCTGGCGCTCTCGGCCGAAGGGCTCCAGGCGTTCTTCCCAGAGCGCAGCCCGTACCTGAGGGACGCCGCGATCAACCTGGTCGCGGCATGGGCGGCGCTGGGTTGGCACTACCGCCTGGCGCGGCGATAGCCGCTTTGCGCCCATACCGGCCCCGCTTGCTCACTGCCCAGAAAATCAAGAAAGGCTCGAGCAGCCTCGGGTCTCTGTGCGTCGCTGAGTACTCCGCCTGCCTGCTTGATTGGCGCGTACAGCTCTTCCTCGATTTCGATCCTCGTCCCTGTGCCCGAGGGAACGACCGACAGCGCCGTCAGTGCAGCGTCGGCGTTGCCGCCGGCGGCGTACTGCTGCGCCATGCGGACGTTTTGGGCGTAAACGATTTTCGCCTCGAGCGCGCTGAACAGCCCGGCATTGCGCAGCGCCTCGACGGCTGCCCGTCCATAGGGCGCGAATCCGGGATTCGCAACGGCGATCGCGCGAATTTCCTCGCGCCGCAGATCATCTAGTGAAGAGACGCCGTCGGCTTTCGGCAGCCACAGCGCAAGCCGCCCGAGGGTGTAGACACGTTGCGTATTGGCGGCGATTCGGCCCTTGTTGACCAACTCCGAGACGTGCTCGACATCTGCGGCGAGGAACAGGTCAAAAGGTGCCCCGTGCTCGACCTGTTGCGCCAAACTGCCGGTTGAACCGAAGCTCAGAATGGTCCTAACACCGGTCTCGCGCTCGAACTCTTCGGCCAGCCGGGGCAAGACGGGTTCGAGGTTGGCGGCCGCCGCGATCAGCAACTCGCCCGGCGGCGGCGAACCGCCGCACGACGCCAGCGCCGCCAGAAGGCAGATGCCAAGCCAGGAACGCAGCACGCCTCCAGGTTAGCGGGAATCGTTACGCCAGGATCTTGTGATGCACATTCCCCGCCACGTCGGTCAGGCGGAAATCGCGGCCGCTGTAGCTGTAGGTCAGCTTCTCGTGATCCATGCCGAGCATGTGCAACACCGTCGCGTGAAAGTCGTGGATATGCATGCGATCCTCGACTGCGTGATAACCGATCTCATCAGTCGCGCCGTAGCTGAAGCCTGGCTTGACGCCCGCTCCCGCCATCCAGATCGTGTAGCCGTAGGGATTGTGGTCGCGTCCGTCGCCGCCCTGTGAGACCGGAGTACGGCCGAACTCTCCGGCCCAAATCACGAGCGTATCCTCGAAGAGGCCGCGGGCTTTGAGATCGGCTAGTAAGCCCGCGATCGGCTTGTCGACCTCGGCCGCGTTCTCGGTGTGCTTGTTGACCAGGTCCGAATGCTGATCCCACTTGTAGGAGTGCGTGCATTGAATGTAGCGCACGCCCCTCTCGGCTAGACGACGGGCCAACAGGCATTGCCAGCCGAAGTCCGAGTTAATCGGATCGTCGAGACCGTATAGCTTCTTGGTCGCGGGAGATTCCTTCTCTACCTCGAAGGCTTCCGGCGCCTCGACCTGCATGCGGAAGGCGAGCTCGAAGCTCTGGATGCGCGCCTCAAGCGTGGGATCGTACTTGCGCGTCTCGGCGTGACGGCGGTTGATCGCCTGCAGCATGTCGAGCTCGTAGCGCTGCTGCTCCGGACTGAGGCCCTTGTTGGCTAGGTACTCGATCGGCTCGTCCTTGACGTCGTCGACCTTGAGGCCGGCATGGCCGATCGACGTGCCCGCGTAGGAGCCAGGCAGGAAGGCCGAGCTCCAGTTCTTTGAGCCGCCGTGCGAGAGCGCCGGCTTGATCGTGATGTATCCAGGCAGGTCCTGATTGTCGGTACCGAGGCCGTAGACGACCCATGAGCCCATGCTCGGCCGCGTAAACGTCGACGACCCGGTGAAGGTTTGCAGCATCGCCGCGCCGTGATCGACGCCTTCGCCGACCATCGACTTGATCATGCAAAGATCGTCGGCGCGCTCTCTCACGTAGGGGAACAGGTCGCTCACGAGATGTCCGCTCTGACCGCCGGGCTTGAACGCCCACTGCGGCTTCATCAACGGACCGGCCTCGCTCTCGTCGTCGAACGCGAGCGGGCGCTTGATCGGCAGCGGCTCGCCGTGGTGCTTGTCGAGATAGGGCTTGTAGTCGAAAGTGTCGACCGAGGAAGGGCCGCCGTGCATGAACAGGAAGATCACCTGCTTGGCGCGCGGCGCGAAATGAGGCGCGCGTGGAGCCATCGGCTGCGCTGCATCGCTCGCTCCTTTCGCTTCTCCGGCGAGCAGTCCGGCTAGTCCGAGGGAGCCGAACCCGAGGGCGGTCTCGCGCAGCATCGCGCGGCGGGTGATTGGGTTCCGGTCAGAGTTGTCGTGAAAGCCCATGTTGTATCTCAATCTACGTAAATGAATTCGTTTGAGGCGAGCAGGATGCGGCAGTAACTGGCCCAGGCTGCGGCTCGATCTGCTTTGTCGCCGAAGCGTTCGCGATAAGCCGCGACGTAGGTCAACCCGGCGTCGATCTCGTCAGCGCTTGGAATGCGGCTGAGCACTCGCCGGTAGGCGAGGCGCGTGCGCCCGGCGTCGTCGGCGCTTTGATCCTCAAGCAACTGCCGCGCCAGGTTGGCGGAGCGTTCGGCGACGAACTTTGAGTTCATCATGAACAACGCCTGCGGGGCGACGGTTGTCTCGGTTCGCTGTCCCTGAGGAGCGGTCGCGTCTCCGAAATCGAACAGGTTGAGCAGTGCCGGCAGGTTGGCGCGGCGCAGCGGCAGGTAGACGAGCCGCCGCGTTTCTTCGTCGGGGTTGAGACTCAAGCGATCGTTCGAGTTTTCGCGGTCGGTGCCGAAGCCCGCTTGCATCGTGCCGCCCACGGTGAGGTCGATCGATCCGTCGATCGCCAGCAGCCCGTCGTGGATCTCCTCGACGTCCAGCCGGCGGCGCGTGAAGTGCGAGAGCAACAGGTTTTCAGAGTCCTTCATCGCCTGTGCTTCGGTCGTCGCGCTCGACTGCTGATAGGCCGCCGACGCCATGATGCGCTTGTGCATCTTCTTGACAGACCAGCCGTCCTCCACAAAGCGGGCCGCGAGGTAGTCGAGCAGCTCCGGGTGCGACGGTCTCGCGCCCATCTTTCCGAAGTTCGACGGCGTGGCGACGATGCCGCGGCCGAAATGGCCTTTCCAGATGCGGTTCACCATCACCCGTGCGGCGAGCGGGTTCTCGGGCGATGCGATCCAGTCGGCAAGTTGCTCGCGCCCGCTGCCTCCTGTCTCGATCGGTGCCTGGTCGAATCCCGCCAGAATCACCGGATAAGATTGGGGCGAGGGCTCGCCTTTACTGTGGTAGTCGCCGCGAATGAACACGTGCTGCTGCACAAGCTCCTTGGCGCTCTTATCCTCGACGGCGCATGCCCGGTCCGGCGTTTCCATCGCCTTTGCTTCGAGTTCGGCGACTTCTTTCTCAAGCTGAGCGATGCGCTGGCGCGTCTCCTCCTGGAGCACCTTGGCGTGATCTTCTTTCGACTTAAAGCTGAACGGTCCGGAGCTCCTGCGAGCCATGTAGACCTCGGCGAAGAAGCGGTTCTCTCCCGGCTCGAAGCGCGGCTTCGCCGGAATGCCCATCGTGATCTCCTCCGCCGGACGGTTCGCCTCCTTGCGCCATTTGGCGAGCTTCTTCGTCCACTCGGCGAAGGTCTCTTCAAAACTCTGCTGATACTTCGTCGCAATGGCCGAGCGGTTCGCCTCGGTCGCCTCGCGCCACTCGGAGAGCTGAATGCGCACCGTTGATTGCGGCTTGAGGTAGTCGACCCAGCGCGCCAAGAGCGCGCCGTCGAGTCCTGCCTCAGCAGCCGCCGTATCCGCCGCCGCCCCGTCCGAGTAGACTTTGTGGGCGGCGAGCATGTAGTCGGCGACCTTCGGCGCCAGCTTGGAGACAAACTGCTCAATTTCGATCTCAGCGAGGTTGTCGCGCTCGAACTTGCGGCGCCGAATCTCTTCCTGTTGCTTCTCGTAGCTGTCCCATTCTTCGCCGGGGACAAGCGGAGTGAACAACAGCTTCGAGACGTGCGTCGAGGGGTCGCGGAAGCTTCGCGTGTTCGAGAAGAACGCCGACATCGAGTAGTAGTCGCGTTGCAGCAGCGGGTCGAACTTGTGGTCATGGCAGCGCGCGCAAGACAGCGTTAATCCCAGAAAGGCGCGCGACACGACGTCGATCTGTTCGTCGTAGACGTCAGCGAGCATTTTCGGCTTGTCCTGCTGCGCGATCGCCTTGGCGCCGAGAGCGAGAAAACCGGTGGCGATGATGCCGCGGCGGTTGATCGGCGAGCCGTCGGCGCTGGGCAACAAGTCGCCGGCGAGCTGCTCACGGACGAACTCGGGATAGGGCAAGTCCTCGTTGAACGCCTCGATGACGTAATCGCGGTAGCGCCAAGCATAGGGGTAGCGATGATCCTCGTCGTTACCGGTGGAGTCTGCGTAGCGCGCTACATCGAGCCAATGGCGGCCCCAGCGTTCGCCGTAGCGCGGCGAGGCCAGCATCCGATCGACAGCCTTCTCGAAAGCCGTGGCTGAATCATCGGCCAAGAACGCCGCCATGTCCTCTTCGCTCGGAGGCAGGCCGGTCAGGTCGAAGGAGGCGCGTCGCAGCAACGTTTCCTTCGAGGCCAGCGCGGAAGGTTCGATCCCGGCCTCTTCCAGCTTGGCCAACAGAAAGCGATCGATCGGAGTTTTCGCCCAACTGTCGTTCTTGACGACGGGGGCCTCGTGATCCTTGACCGGCTGAAAGGCCCAAAAAGTCTTCTGCTCTGCTGTGAAGCCCGTCTCGCCGGCAGGGTCCTCGATGGCGGCGACCGTCTCGGCGCCGGGCCAAGCCGCGCCGCGCTCAACCCACTCGCTGAGTAGCGCCAGCTCCTCGTCGGAAAGCTTGCCCGTCGGCGGCATCTTGAGCGGGTCGTCGTAGCTGACCACTTTGAGCAAGAGGCTCGCGCCCGGCTCCGCGCTGTTGATCAGTGATCCGCGGCTGCCGCCCCGAATGAAACCCTCGGCCGACGAGAGGTCAAGCTCGGAGATCTTGATCTGGGTGCTGTGGCAAGCCTGGCAGCGCTCGACGAGAACGGGGCGGACCTCTTTCTCGAAGTGCTCCAGATCTGCGGGCGTCGCCGCTGATGCCGCGCCCGCCAACAAGAGAATAAGAGCGAGAGGTGCAATGCGTGTAGCCATGCTCAAATGTCCGTACCTTCCGTCCGCGCGATTTAGATCCCGTTACTCGTTAGCGTTAACATTCCGTACGCTCTACATGTTGCCGCACCCGGCTGGGCGCGAGGCAATGAGTCATGCAGGGGTACGTTACTGACTAGTATAAGGCCCCAGACGAACCTGGCGAAGCCGCGCCGAGGTATAATTCGACCGGTATTCCGTGCCCTTCTGGAAACAGCTCATCGTCAACGCCGCTCAGAAGATCGCCGCCGATCCCGAGAATCGCGAGAAGGCGGCTCGCTTCGTCGACGAAAAGCTCAAGCCTGGCGCAAAGGAAGCCTGGGTCAAGGCCAAGCCAGGCATGAAGAACGCCTGGGACAAGGCGCAGCCAGGGATGAACCAAGCCGCCGCCAAGCTGGGACGCTTCGCCGGCAAGATGCGCGAACGCATGCGCGAGGACGAAGAGGACAAAGGGTAGAGAGCCCCGAGCTCCCTAGGCGGCGAACTTCTCCAACGCATCCTCGTCGAACTCAAGCCCGAGCCCAGGCCGTTTGCGAACGACCATTTCGCCGTTCTCGATCTCGGGAACCTCTCGGAAGAGCCCGTACGCCCACGGCATGTGCTCGACCCAACCGACGTTAGGCGCGGCGCAGGCGGCGTGCAGTAGGATCTCCGGCGCCAAATGCGTCGCAACCGGCAGATTGAACGCTTCACTCAAGTGGGCGATCTTCATCCAGCCGCTGAGGCCGCCGGCGCGCAGCAGGTCAATCATCGCAACGTCGACGGCTCGCTTTTCGAGCATCGATCGAAACGACGTCATCCCATAGATGTATTCGCCCGCGGTGACCGGCGTGTCGAGCGCGGCGGCAATGCGAGCGAGACCGTCGAAGTCTTCGTGGTTGATCGGGTCTTCGAGCCAGTACAAGTCGTACCGCTCGGCGCGCCGGCCGACGGCGATCGAGCGATTGACGTCCCAGCCTTGATTGATGTCGACCATCACCGCGACCTCAGGCCCAACCGCTTCGCGAACAACACGCAGCCTCTCGACCTCCGCCGAGATCGTCTGCTCGGCGCCCATCCGCAGCTTGACAGCGCGAAAGCCTTGCCCAGCGAGATTGCCAGCCATATCCGCGAGGACGTCAAGATTGTCGCCGCGCCACAGTTCGCCGCTGGCGTAGCAAGGCACGCGGTCGCGCGCGCCGCCGAGCAAGCGGTAGACCGGCTGGCCGAGAATGCGGCCGCGCAGATCCCATAGCGCAACATCGATCGCAGCCGTCGCACGCGTCGTCAACCCGGCGGGGGCGCCCATGCCTCCGGCGGCCAGCAGCTTGTTTGTGACTTCTTCGACCAGCATCGGGTCGTCGCCGACAGTCAGCTCGGCAAGCGCTCGCACGGCGGCGCGCAACGCCTTGAGCATCGGCCTCGGCACGAAGCCGGCGTATCCGATGCCGACTACGTCGTCCTCGGTGCGCAGCTTGAGCGTGACGAAGTTCGACATCTCCGCCGCCGGAGTGCCCGCACGTCCCGGTAGGCTCACGGCCCGGACATCAAAACTTTTGACTTTCATGGCTCAGGTCCTCACATCGGAGCCCTTGCAGCTTACACGAAAGTCGAGGCGTTGGGCGACGATGGATGCAAGCGCCGCCGCGTTGCTATGTCAGCGTCGGCGCGCCGCGACGTTCTGGGCGATCTTGAGGGCCTGCTCCGGGGTGAATCGCATGCGCCCTTGAGCGAGCTGCTTGAGCTCGCTCTTGCTCCAAAGCGGCCGCATGATCCCTTGGGAGGAATGGGAGCCGTCGTCGAGCAGTAGGTGGCCGATTTCGTGCGCCATGATAGCGCCCAACACAACCGAGCGATCCGCCAGGTTTCTCTTCTCCAACTCCAGGGCTTTGTGGAAGTACGCCGCCGCCAGCCAATCGAAGCCCTCGACGTGTCGAGCGAAGCCCAAGCGGTCACGGCTAGATACCCCGTCCGCCATCTTCTTATCGATCACACGAATCAGCAGATCGGCCGGAGTCATGGGCAGAGCGCAGGCAGCATCCTTGGCCGGGTCCTCGGCACGAAGCTGGCAGTCAGCCCAAACTACGCGCGCTCCCGCGGCCCCCAGGACTTCTGACGCGACCGCCTTGGCTTTGACAAGCGTTGTCGGGGAAACACCGGCGTAGTCATAGACTCGGGCTCGGATTTCGGCTTGGGTGTCTGAGGACGAGATCGGTTCCGCTCCGCTCACACCCGTTGCCGCCAGTAGAAACGCTCCCATCCAGGCACGTTGAAGAATTCGAAACATGACGCTCACCTCCGTGGTGAGGCCAAGTTTTGGACAGAGAAATAGGCAGAACCATGGACCGGGGGTAGAGCCTGGCTACTCCTTTGGTTGATCGCGAAGTCGCTGAAAAAAAGAGGGTTTTAGATGGCAGTTGAGGTTCCTAGATTGGGCTATAATCCTGTTGGCGCGGCAAGGGAGAGTTTCTCGCCGGCATGACGGAGCAACCCGGCAACGGTAAGCGGGTCCGCTTCGGCCCCTATGAGGCCGACTTGGCGGCGGGGGAGCTTCTGAAGGACGGGCGAAGGGTCCGCTTGCAGGAGCAGCCGTTCCAGGTACTGGCGGCCCTGCTTGAGCGGCCCAATGAGGTCGTGACGCGCGACGAGCTGCGACAGAGGCTCTGGCCCGATGCCACTTTCGTCGACTTCGACCAGGGCTTGAACACGGCGATCAACAAGCTGCGCGACGCCCTGGGAGACTCGGCGGCGAATCCGCGGTTTGTAGAGACGCTGCCGCGGCGGGGGTATCGGTTCACATTTCCGCTACCGGATCAGGGAGCGGTCAATCAGCCGAGTCCCGCTACCCCCGCGAACCGGCGATCGTTTGCGAAGTACGCAATCGTGGCTCTTGTATCCGTGCCTGTCGGCTTAGCTCTAGCCTTGCTTGGGTTACGTCCCCAGTCATCGTCCAGTGATGCACGTCCGGTAAAGCTAGCCTTGCCCGTCGATGAGTCCATCAATAGCAGCACAATCTCTCCCGACGGACGCTACATCGCTTATGTCACAGACGCTGGCGTTCTGAAGGCTTGGGATCTCCGTCTCGGCCAGGCGCGCGCCGTTGCGGGCCCCGGGATTCTTGCCGGCCAATCCTCTACCCTGTTCTGGTCTCGGGACAGCGAGTTCATCGGATTTCCGCTCGACCAGGAACTGAAGAAGGTGGCGGTTCTAGGCGGCCAGGTCACCACGATTTGCGGACTTCCAGGACAGTTTCTCCGCGGCGACTGGAGCCCGGACGGCGAATCGATCGTTTTTGCCGCAAGATCCTTCCTCTATGAGGTGTCGACTCAGGGCGGAGAACCGCATGTTCTCGTCGAGCCATGGTCTAAGGACCTGCCGTACCTTGCCGGGCCTCAATTTCTCCCTTCGAAGGAAGGTCGCAAGCTACTCTACGTCGCCTTCAGTTCAGGGCCGGACGATGCGCAAACTGTAATCCATGATTTGACGACAGGGCAGCGTGAGATCGTCGCTAACGGCGGCGGTGCGGCGTACAGCTCATCTGGGCACATTGTCTACCGAAGGTTCGAGCCTCCGGGAATCATGGCTCTGCCTTTCTCTGTTGAGACCTTAGAGGCCACAGGGGAGCCTTTCCTGATTGGGGCCGGCAGCCAACCGATCAGCGTTTCGCGCAACGGAACGCTCGTTTATCAGGAACGAACCGGCGGCTTGCAACAGCTCGTCTGGCGGGATCGAACAGGGCGTCGCCTGGGTATGGTCGGGGCGCCTTCGCGGCGGATCGTTTCCCCCTCTCTGTCGCCGAACGGGAACCGTTTGGCGGCGGTCATGAACGCGGAGGAGGAGACGAATCGGGACATCTGGGTTTTGACGCGGATGGGCCCTCGGAAACACGGGTGACGGCTCACAAGGGGAGAGATCTCTGGCCGACTTGGTCGCCCGACGGCACACGCCTAGCGTTCGCATCTTCGCGCAGGGGTAACCGCAATCTTTTCGTCAAGCAAGCCGACGGCAGCGGGAAGGCGACCGAACTCCTAATCTCACCGAACTCGCGGCAGTACCCAAACGACTGGTCGCGCGACGAGAATACGCTGCTTTTCATGCAGTTGGCTCCAGACGACGCGAGCGATCTGTTCTACCTGCGTCGGAGGGACGACCGCAGTGGCTACGAGGAGATCCCATTCCGTAGTAGCGACGCCCACGAGGGCCCAGCCCAGCTATCTCCTGATGGGCGCTTCTTGGCGTACGTTTCGGACGAGTCAGGACAACCGGAGGTATACCTCTGCGCCTTCCCTGAGGGCGAAGGCAAACAGAGGGCGTCAGTAAGCGGTGGGGGGCAACCCCGATGGAGAGCCGACGGGAAAGAGCTCTTTTATGTGGAGGGGCACAGCTTGATGTCAGTCGCTGTCTCGGCCTATCCGTCGTTTACCGTGGGTCCTCCGGTGCGGCTTTTCGAGTCCGAAGGGCTGGAATCGCCCGTTACCTTCTCCTACGATGTCTCCCCAGACGGTGAACGCTTTGTCCTACCGGAGATGGTCGAAGAAAGCGACACCATCGTACGCGTCACACAGAACTGGTACGCGGAGTTCAAGGGCCGCGACGGTGAAGCCGAATGACCGAGAAACCCGGCAAGGGACAGCGGATCAGCTTCGGCCCCTTCCAAGCCGACTTAGCGGCGGGGGAGTTGCGCAAGGCTGGCCGGCGGGTCCGATTGCAGGAGCAGCCGTTTCAGGTTCTGGCGGCGCTGCTCGAACGACCCGGCGAGGCCGTCACGCGGGACGAGCTGCGTCAAAGACTCTGGCCTGATGCGACTTTCGTCGACTTCGACCAGGGCTTGAACACGGCGATCAACAAGCTACGGGATGCGCTCGGAGACTCGGCGGCGAACCCGCGTTTCGTGGAGACGCTGCCGAGGAGAGGGTACCGATTTACCTACCCCCTGGACGCCGCGACCGCAGCATCGGGCTCCGATTGGCGTAAGACGGCGCTCGTTGCTCTCGTCGCAGCGACGGCGGCTGCGATAGTCACACTTTCTTTCCGTGATTCCGAAAGCCCACGACCGGAGCCCCCCACTCGAAGGTGGTCCTTCAACGTGCGCGATTTGCAGTTCCGCGTGGCGGGGGAGGCCCCAGTTGCCATCTCTCCGAATGGAAGACAGATCGCGTACGCCACAAAGGGCAGCTTGTGGATCAGAGACCTCGACAGTGAAACCTCCCGCCGGCTTGAGGGGACCGAAGGCATGGGGATCTACGGGACGCCTGCCTGGTCGCCGGATAGTGAGTTCATCGCTTTTCACACGCCCGAAAGGATCAGCAAGATCGCCGCGGCGGGAGGCCCTCCAACGACCTTATGTGAATTGACTCTCAAGACGCACCCTTGGCAGCGCCTCTCATGGAGCACGGATGGCAGCTCCATAGTCTTTGCTTCGGGTTCGGCGCCGCGCACACGCCTCTTCGAGGTCTCCGCTCAGGGCGGCGCGGCACGCCTCTTGTTAGAGGACTTTGGCGGAGCCAACACTACCTCCTTCTTGCCTACGCCGAGTAGACGCGTGCTTCTCTATTCGAGAGGCCTATACGAGAGCGAGCTGGTCGTCTTCAGCTTCGATAGCGGCGAGCAGCTTGCTCTGGGCCGGGGAGCGTTGCCGCACTATTCCCCAAGCGGCCACGTCGTTTTCCAATCCGGCCTTTTAACTAGAGGGCTTTGGGCCTTGCCGTTCTCAGCAGAGGGACTGCGAGCGACGGGAAAGGCCTTCCCGATCGTCCGCGACGGCAGATCTCCGAGTGTGTCGAACGACGGCACTCTAGTCTACGCCGAGAACACAGCACCGCGAGATCAGCTCATTCTGCTTGATCGAGGCGGAAAGACGTTGGGGCCAGCGGGCCGGCCACAGCCTTTCATCTCCCAACCGACGTTTTCTCCTGATGGACGGCGGATAGCGGTCAAGGGCGGCGAAGATGAAACCGGTTATGACATCTGGATTCACGAAGTTGATCGGCCGATGAAGACCCGTCTAACTACTCACGACGGAATGGATCTTATGCCCGTCTGGTCGCCCTCAGGAGAAAGGGTCGCATTTTCCTCAGATCGAGCCGGGAGGAGGAACGTCCATGCCAAAGACGTAGACAGCGATGAAGAGGCTCAACTGCTGTTCGCGGCCTCTGCCATGGGCCAATGGCCCATGGACTGGTCTCCGGACGGGAACCACCTGGCGTTGGAGCGCACCGGGGACGCGGGTGCGATGGACCTGTGGTATCTGGAGCGCAATATCGAAGGGGACTACGAGGCTAAGCCTATTCGCCGCAATCGTTTCATCGAACAATCCCCTGCGTTCTCGCCGGACGGGCGATTCGTGGCTTTCGCCTCGGACCGGTCGGGCCGGTTTGAGGTCTACGTTTGTTCCTTTCCAAGGTGCACGGACGTGACGCAAGTGTCGGTCAACGGAGGACGGCAGCCTCGCTGGGCCAAGAAGCAGGAAGGCCTCTACTTCGTGGAGTCAAATGACAGCATGATGGAGGCAGCGATTTCCACCCATCCGCGGGTCGAAGTGGGCGCCCCTCGCAATCTGTTCACTTCGCCCTATTTGTACGTTCCGGGCGCCGATGGTAGGTCGTGGTTCTATGACGTTTCCGACGATGGGGAACGCTTTGTCGTCGTCGAGCCGTCCGAAAGCGCCGGCGAGGGATCCCCGGCGCTTGTTCACGTGTGGCAGAACTGGGCCGCCGCGTTCGCTGGGCATTAGAGTAGCCCGCCGCCCCCCATGCTGGGGGCGGCGGGCTTTCACCGGGCCTCAGGGTCCGATCGGATTGGTGTTCGGCAAATCCGCGGCGACAGCTGTTGCCGTGTCGTCGCAGGCGGGATGCCCGAAGCCGCCGGCCGAGACGCCGTCGACGATGTCGTTGATGATGTTGTCGTCGCCCGTGGCGCTGACGCCCGCCGGGACGTTGTCGAGAGCCAACATGTCGCGTACCTTCCAGGCGACGTTACTGTCGGTGCAGGACGTGTCGCCGCTGACGCCGAGTCCGCCGACGACCTCTCCGCTGGAATCGTACAGAGCAAATCCCCCACCGAAGACATTGACGCCGCCGATGGCCCGCCCGCGCATGGGGTCGTTAGGTCTGCCGAAGCGAGAGGCTGGTCCCTTGTAGGCTACGCCGGTGTCGACCGGATTACTGAACTGGAGCCCGAACAGCGACCCGCCAGGCTGCACGGCCGAGAACAGGTTCGCCGTGGAGAGTGAAAGCCCCGGGACCGCCCCGCCTTCGCCTGTCGGCAAGCTCAAAGAGTTCGCGGTATTCGCCTTCTGGGCCGAGATGACCCGGCTCGCGAGCCACTGGTCTCCGCGGTCGTCGCCGCTGAAGGCCACCGCGCACACGACCCCATCTCGATTCACCACGGTCGCCCACATGTCGTTCGATAGCCCTCCGTTACCGCCGGCCGAAACCACCGCCTTGAGCGCGGTGCGGACGGCTCCATGGCGCGGCACGTCGGCGCAGTCGATACCGACTTGCCCGGCCAAGGGCAAGGCCCCCAGCATCATCGAAATGGTCATTATCCGAACCAAGACCGAATATTTCATCTAGTTTGTTCTCCCATACGTGAATAAAGCGGCATGGCTTCACTGCTGTCCAACACCGAAATCCCCACCGCAGCGTTACAGCGTAGCATTGAGCGATACGCTGTGGAAGAGTCATTTCTTGAACGGCGGATTTTCGCTGTTTTTTACAGAATTCAGCCGCCGGCCTACGTCGACGCGAGCGTCGAGCGAGCTAAGCTGAGGCGATGGACGCTAGCTTCGTGGGTCGTCCGCGGTCTAACCGTGAGGCGGTCCGAAAGTTCCAGAGGCGCGCGCTCCAGCGCATCGTTCGACATGCCGCGACACGCGTCCCCTACTATCGTGAGCTGTTTCGCCGGACCGGGTTGCGGCCTGACGACATCCAAACTCCAGAGGATCTGCGCCAGATCCCCATCACCACGAAAGGCGAGCTGCAGTCACGCCCGGTTCAGGATTTCGTCACGGAGGGCTACGACACCGCTCGCTGCGTGAAGCTGACTACCTCCGGTTCGACCGGCCGCCCGACAATGGTGATTCGCTCGCAGTGGGAGCAGCTCAAGCTGCAGGCGTATCGGCTGCGCTCCCAGGCGCTCAGCGGCCTACGCGTCTCCGACGTACGCGCTTCGCTCAATACCCGCAGCCAAGGCGCCCGTCCGCTAGACCGATTCGGCATCTACCGCATGCAGACGCTCAACGAAACGGACCCCGCCGATCTGGTCCGTTCTCTACGCCGTTTGCGGCCCGATGTGATCTTGTCGCGGCCGACAATCCTCGAAACAACGGCGCGCGAGGCTTCGCGCCTCCCTGGGGGGAATCCGCCCTGCCGTCTGCTCTTCGCGGGCGCCGAGATCGTGACTCCGGCCGCTCGCAAGCTCTTCGAGGAAGCCTGGAAGTGCCGCGTGTTTGTCGAGTATGGAACCAACGAATTTGTCCTCGTCGCGGCGGAATGCGCCGAGTGCGGCTTGCTGCACACCTGCGACGACGCGGTCCTGACGGAAGTGCTTCGCGACGGCGGGCCCGTTGCGCCAGGTGAGACGGGACAGGTCATCTGCACCGGGCTCCACTCCTACGTAATGCCGTTCATCCGCTTTGATCTCGACGATGCCGCAACGCGACCGGCGGCTGCCGCCGAATGTTCAACGGCGTTTGATGCGATGGAAGTCGTCGAGGGCCGCCGCATGGACTTCCTGGCCATGCCCGACGGCCGCGCTCTCAGCCCCTACCTGATTCAGCGTGCGATCCAAGACGTACCGGGCGTGCGCAAATTTCAAGTGGAGCAGCGGGAACTTGATGCGCTGGTAGTGCGGATCGAGCAGGCCGTTGAGACGGACCCCGCCGGCGCGGTGCACGAAGCTCTGCGCCGAATCGTGCCCGCCGTGATGGCGGTCTCGGTCGAAACCGTGGACGTGATGCCCACCGCCCTCGGCGCCAAGCACCGCTACATCCGCAGCCTGGTCTCGCGCTAGAGCTCGAGCTTGTCCCTGTAAACCATATCCTTGAGCTTGAACTTTTTCTTGAACTCGATTGGGCGCCCGCCGCCCCGTTGGCCCCCGCCTTGGGCTTGCTGCCCGCCTTCTCCGCCGCCCGCGCCCGGAGGAGGACCTCCGGCGAGCTTCATCACCAGCTCGACATCCTTGTCGGCCAGCTCAATTGCATGGCTTCGCGGGAAGAGGAGGTAGAGATCTACGGCGTTTTCGCCCACTCGTACTTCGGCTTTCTCGGGCTCTATTGGCTCCTTGTTCTTGCGCTCCAGCTTGGCCGCCTGCTTCAGCCGCTCCGGGTTCTCAGCCATCCGGCTGAGGCGCGACGGCAGCCCGGAGATCGAGATGATGTAGTGGGTCTCTTCCCGGCCAAGGAAGTCTGCCATCTCGTCGTTGAGCGGGCCTCCCTCCGCTCCGATACTGGAGCGTACCAGGGCCTCCTTGACGGGCAGAGCGCTGTGCCAGCGTACGACCAACTTCATACTCGGCGCTGAGCGGCCTCCGCCGCCGCCGCCTCCTCCTCCTCCTCGACCGCCGCCGAACTCGCCGGTGCCGCGACCGCCGCCTCCGCCTACGCTGCCGCCTCGGTTGCCGCTGATGCCGCCTCTGCCGGCTTGGCCGACATCTCCAGGGCTCGAGCCCATGCCCGGGCCGCCCATCGTGATGGTGACCCGCTTCGCCCAGGGCGAGTTGGACATCATCTTGCTCACGTCCTTATCGCTCCAGTCCCTGAACTCCCGTTTTTCCCAGAAGTCCGCAGCCAAGAGAACGCCTCCGCTCAGTACGACCGCTGCTGCTGACTTGGCGAGTGCGCGCAACATCTTGCACCTCCTCGATCTGGAAGAGTGCGCGTGAGCTTTGCCGGCGCGGACGCGATGATGCGGCCTCCGAACTCGCGCAGCTCTCCTCAGCATTTGGGCGTCACAGGGGCCGGGGCGGTTACGGCCCAGCGGCGCTGTCGGCGCTGGCGACCGAATGTATACTGGCCTGGAAGACGACGACGGAGATTCCGCCCCAAGGAGGTTCTCATGCCGCGGATACAAGAATACGATATCGAGAAGACCGAGGGGCGCGTCCGGCGCAACCTGGAAGTTCAGGAAAAATTCTGGGGCGCTCCGCTAAACCCTTCCTTGGTCTTCGCACGCAACCCAGGGATATCGATCGCCGTCAGCGGCATGTGGAAAGCGCTGGGGTCTTCAGGCAAGATCGACCCGGCCTTAGGCGCTCTGATCAACCGGCGGGTGGCCGCGCTGAACGGTTGCGTGTTCTGACAGGACCTCAACGCTGCCGTGAGCAGCAGTCTGGGAGTCTCAGACGAGAAGATTCTGGCGCTCGATGACTACGCGAACTCGCCCCATTTCACGTCTGCCGAGCGTCTAGCCCTGCGCTATGCCGACTCGATTACCCTGAGCGATCAAGACGTCGACGATGCGCTCTTCGCCGAGCTTCGGGAGAGCTACGACGAAGACCAGATCCTGGAACTCACCATGGCGATTGCCTGGGAAAACGCGTCAAGCAAGTTTAACCGCGCTCTCCGCATCCCGTCCCAAGAGCTTTGGAAACGGCGCGCCTGATCTTCACTCTTCGGCTTGGGGGATGCGCTCTCCGTGCCGGGGCCACGCGTCGAGAACGCCCTGGAGCTTGCCGCGGACATCGTCGGCGCGACCCGAGGCAAGGGGAGTCGTCTCGCTCGGATCGGAGTGGAGATCGTACAGGCGGCCATCGCTGAGCAGCCGGTAGCGCTTGTCTCGCACGAAGCGAACCTCCGGGGATCGATAGCCGCCGTCCGTTGTCGTGGAGTAGGGCCGCGGGAAGTAGTAGGTGAACTGCGTTTCGCGAGGATCGCCCGGCTGGCCGAGGACTTGCGGCCAGAAGCTGCGGCCGTCCAGCTTCGCGGGGGCGGAGAATTCCAGTCCGGCCGCTTGCGCCAAGGTGGGAACGAAATCCGAATGAGCGATCAGGTCGTCGACTACTCGTCCTCCCTGCGCGGTGCCCGGAGCGTAGACGATTAGTGGGACATGCGTGCCGCGGTCGGTCGGCGTTCCTTTGCCGCCCTGAATCGTGCGGCCGTTGAGCCGCGAGCGCAGACGGACGTGCGTTCCGTTGTCAGCAGTGAAGATCAGCACGGTCTTCTCGCGCAGTCCGAGCCGGTCGATTGAGCCGGCCAGGCGTCCGACGATCTTGTCCATGTAGGCGACCATGTCCGCGAAGTTCTTCTGCTCGTCCTTGCTGTTGCGGTCGGTGCTGTCGGGAGTCGGCAAGAAGGGGCTGTGGACGAGCATCATCGGGTAGTAGGCAAAGAAGGGTCGTTCCTTGTTGCGCTCCATGAAGTCGATCAGGAAGTCGGCGGCGACGTCGGGGCCGTAGTCGTCCTCTTTCGCCTGGCGCACCTTTCCGTTGACGTATTGGGACGGATTCCAATAGCGTGGCCGCTTGGTGAAGGGCGTGTTCCAGAGGCAGTATTCGTCAAAGCCGGCACCGCCCGGCCCGACACCTTTGGCGTGTTCGCTCCCTTGAAGCTGCCACTTGCCCGAGATCGCTGTGGCGTAGCCGGCCTTGCGGAACATCTCGACAAAGGTGGTTTCGCCCGGGTCGAGCGCGCCGAAGTCGACATAGTTTCGGATGCTGTTGCGGCCGGTCATCAGCGCCACCCGGCTTGGAGTGCACAACGGCGTCGAAAAGGCGTTCGAGAAACGCACGCCCGAGTCGGCCAAGCGGTCGAGGTGCGGCGTCTTGTACTGCTTGCTGCCCGAGAAGCCGAAGCACTCGTAGCCGACATCGTCGGCCATGATCAGCACGACGTTGAGCTTGTCGGCAGCGGCGAGCGGCAGGGTGAGGAAGAGAGCCAGCAGGATTCGCACGTTGGTATCGTATCGCGACTCTCGGTCGAGACGCGTCTAAGCTTCCCGCAAGTCCCTGCCTGTCATCTCCCCGGGCTTGTCGACCCCCATGCACCCCAGGATCGTCGGCGCGATGTCGCGTAGCGAGCCGCCTTCGCGCAGCTTGCCCTTCCAGTCGCTCATCAGAATGAGCGGCACCGGAAAAGTCGTGTGATAGGTGTGCGGCTGGCCGGTCTTGGGGTCGACCATCAGATCGGCGTTGCCGTGATCGGCAGTGGCGATCCACTGCCCGCCTTGGCGCTTCAGCGATTCTTCGATGCGGCCCAGGCAGCCGTCGACCGTTTCTACCGCCTTCACTGCCGCCGAGATCACGCCGGTGTGACCGACCATGTCGGCGTTGGCGAAGTTCACCACGATCAAGTCAAACGAGCCGCTTTCGATTCCCTTGACTACGATGTCGCACACGCCCGCCGCGCTCATCTCCGGCTGGAGGTCGTAGGTTGCTACCTTCGGCGAGGCGACCATCTCTCGCTCCTCCCCTTTGTAGGGCTTCTCGCGGCCGCCGTTGAAGAAGTACGTCACGTGAGGGTACTTTTCCGTCTCGGCGGTGCGCAGATTCGTCCAGCCCTCGGCGGCGGCGATCTCACCCAAGATGCGGTCGGGGAAGTGCGGCGGCACGACGACCGGATAGGGGTAGTCTTTTGCGTACTTCGTCATCGTGACGTAGTGCAGGTTCTTTGGCATCAGCGACCGCGACGGCCGCTCGAGCGTCGGGTCGTTGAGCGCCAGCGTGAGCTCACGGGCGCGGTCGGCGCGGAAGTTGAAAAAGATCACTGCGTCTTCGTTGCGAATCGTCGCCGTCGCGGCGCCCGATCCGTCGACGATCACCGCCGGCTCGATGAACTCGTCGGTCACGCCCCTCTCATACGACGCCTTCACCGCAGCCAGGGCGCTACTCGCTCGGACTCCTTCGCCCGCAACCAACGCCAAAAAGACTTTCTCGATGCGCTCCCAGCGTTTGTCGCGGTCCATGGCGTAGTAGCGTCCCGAGACAGTGGCAATCTGTCCGACGCCGATTCTCTTCAGCTCCTGTTCGACTTGCTCGATGTAGCCGGCGCCCGATTCCGGCGGCGTATCACGTCCGTCGGTAAAGGCGTGGATGTAGACTTCTCTGACGCCCTCGCGCTTGGCCGTCTCGACCAGAGCGACGAGGTGCGAGAGTTGCGCGTGAACGCCTCCCTTGCTGACGAGCCCGAGCAGGTGCAGCCGCCGTGTATGGGCGTGCGCCATGGCGTCTTTGAGGACCTGATTGTCGTAAATCGTACCGCGCGCGACGTCGTCGTCGATGCGCGTGATGTCCATCTGGATGATGCGTCCGGAGCCGATGTTTAGGTGACCGACCTCGGAGTTGCCCATCTGCCCTTCGGGCAGGCCGACGAAGGGGCCGTCGGTGCGGATCAACGTGTTCGGATGCTCGCGGCGCAGGCGATCAAAGACCGGTTTGTTCGCCATCGCGACGGCGTTGTTCTCGGGGTTAGGGTTCTCGCCACACCCATCCATGATGGTGAGGACGAAGGGTTTCTTGTTTGGCATAAGGGAGGGATTCGGAACGAACCCTCATTATTGCAACCAGACGAGAGCGTCTAGCGCACTTCGCCCTTGGCGAAGAATTCCTTGAGCAACTGCCGCAATAGCGCGATCGATCCCAGTATCGCGATCAGATTGGGCACGGCCATCAAACCGTTGAGCGTATCGGCCACGCTCCAGATCGTCTCGAGGCCGCCGATCGCGCCGATATAAACAAAGACGATCCAGACAACGCGGTAGGGCATGGCCGCCCGCCATCCGAACAGGTAGGTGACCGCCGTCTCACCGTAGTAGGCCCAGCCGACAACCGTCGAGAAGGCGAACAAGATCAGCGCGATGCTGACTGCAACATCTCCCCAACCGCCCCACAGCCCGATCTTGAAGGCGCTGGCGGAGAGCGCCGCGCCCGTCAGGCCTGATTGCCAGGCGCCCGTCGTGAGTACGACTAGCCCGGTGAGTTGGCAGACGATGATCGTATCGACCAGCACGCCGAAGATACCGTAGGAAGCTTGGCGGACCGGGTGGTCGGTGACGGCCGAGGCGTGTACGATTGGCGCGCTGCCGAGCCCAGCCTCGTTTGAGAAAAGCCCGCGCGCGATGCCGTAGCGTAGTGCTTGCGAGACGCCCGCGCCGGCGAATCCGCCGATCGCGGCTTGCCCCTCGAACGCGCCTTCAAGCACCAGCGCGATCGCGCCGGGGATCTGATCGGCAAACCGGGCCAGCACGATCAGCGTCGCGAGCACATAAAACGCGCACATCGCCGGAATCAGCACCTGCGTCACTTCGACGATGCGCCGCAGCCCGCCGACCACCACGGCTGCCGTCAACGCGGCCAAGATCAATCCGCTCGCTTCGACCGGAACCCCGAAGCCTGTCTTGGCCGCGTCGGCCACCGAGTTCGCTTGCACCATGTTGCCGATGCCGAACGCGGCCAACCCGGTAAACATCGCGAACAACGCGCCGAGCCAGGGCATCTTAAAGCCCTTCGACAGGATGTACATCGCCCCGCCGCGCATCACGCCGCGCTCGTCCGGCTCGCGATAGTGCAACGCGACGGCAATCTCTGCAAACTTCGTCGCCATGCCGACGACGCCGGAAAAGAACAGCCAGAATAGCGCGCCCGGCCCTCCCAGGCTGATCGCCGTCGAGACGCCGGCGATGTTTCCGACTCCGACCGTAGCCGCAAGGGAAGCAGAGAGTGCTTGGAAGGACGTGACCGAGCCGTCGCCTTGGACGTGCTTAGCGAACAGCGCCTGCCGCACGGCGAAGCCGAGTCGCCGAAACTGAACGCCGCCGGTCGAGATCGTCAGTATGACGCCCGCGCCGATGAGCAGGACCATCATCGGCGGTCCCCAGACGACGGCATTGAGGGAGGCGTGTAGTTCGAGAAGTCGATCCATCAGGACCGATCCTATCAGGCCGACTCAGCTACGAGGGCGAGCGAGCACGCCCGCTCCCGTTATTCGCTTACGGATTGGCGACAGTAACGAATGGTCCGGCGGGCGTCGACACGCCGCCGACCTCGACGATTACTTCGTGGTCTCCGTCTTCAAGACTCGGAATCCGAGCAACGAGCTGGTGCTGTCCGGCGCAACACGGCGAGACGCCAATGTACGAGATATCCGCCGGAGCCAACTCGATGCCGCCGATCATCACCTTGGCCGAAGCCTTGTCAACAAGCTCGGCTCCGACGCCCGGAATCTGGCCGACCTCAAAAGAGGGATCGGTCGGACCGAAACCGGTGGCGAAGAAGCTGATCAACTCGCCGGGTGCGGCCGGGGTCGAGTTCGGGAACAGGCCCGGTTCGCCGACCGGAGTCGAATCAGCGTCGTTGTGGAGCGCCGCGATCGGGTTAGCTCCCTCCGCGTCGTCGAAGCCGAACATGAAGAAGCCGGGTGAAACAGGAGCGAAGTCGATCATCATCGGATCACTGCGCGACTCCTGCGGCGTATCGCAGCCCCGCAAAACGACCACGCTGGCCGGTCCCATCGCGTCGACGGCGTGCGAAGCCTGGAAGTTGACTTGGCCGGAGTTGAGGAAGAACATCGCCGAACGTTCGCCGTTGATCTCGACGCAAGTGCCGGCGAGATTCGTCGTGATTCGGCCCTCGCTGTCGAGCTCAGCTCGGGTGTTGGTTCCTTCCGAAGCGAACTCGCTGCCAAAAGCGCTCATGATCGACAGCGGCGAACCGCTTTCGACCTTGGGCAGCAGGTTAGCCAGCACGACGCCGTTGTCGCTGATGATCGGTTTGGGCAGCGGCTCCACGGCAGCGGCCGTGACCGTCGCCTGTGTAGTGTAGATGTGGTCGCCGGTGCGTGAGTTGTTCCCGTTCGCGGCGTTGCCCGCGCTGGCAAAAATGATCGGACCGATGTCGTTGTCAGGCGCTGTCCAGGTCACGTCATAGAGACCTTCTGCGCCCATCTTCGGGAAGGCGTGCACGACAAACTCGAGCCCTGGGTCGCAAGATCCGATCGCACTAGTGCTAGTCCTCTTCAACACCTGTTCACCGGGCTCGAGGGAGCCGGCGTTAGCGCAGACATCCGCCTCGGGACGCGCCGTGAGCTGAAACCCCCAACGGCCTTGCTCGGGATCAGCCACGCGAACTTGCAGCGCAACCGTCTCGCCGGGCGTGTATTCGTAGTCGCTGATGGGCGCGCCGTTCACGCTGAGAGAAACGCCATCCATGTCGGATGGCCCCGAGTTCGGCATATTGTTGTGGCAGTTTGCTGTGCCGCAGGTCTGCTCACCGGGGAACGGCCCCCCGGTTCGCCCCAGCGGGATTGCCGTGCCGTTACTCCTCGAGCTCAAATAGAGCGGAAAAGCAAAGAAAGTGGTGACCGCTAGGGTCGTCGCAATTCGTCCTATGTTCATGTGTCTCCTCTGTACCCAGGGCTTTCGGCCCTACCCCATAAGACACATTGGAACGCATCGCGGAACAGAAAGGTTTCAACTCGCAACAAGCAATGCTTTTTTTGTGATTGTTGTTAACGGAAGCTCCGAGCGTCGCCGCAGGCTGACCCAGCGATACTCCTCGGGGCGCGGACTCTCGAGTATGGCCTCATAGACCGCACAAGCGAACGAACGAAACGTGATGGCGTGCTTGAATTCCCCGAGCTTCTCTCCGAGCCGGATGCCGAGAGGCTGCAAGCAGTCTATATCTAGGCGAGCTCCAATCGCCTGCGGCAGTTCCCAAAAACCTGGCGTGATCTCCTCGTGATCCGGACGCCGGCGCATCAAGAGGCTGCCGCCGCGACGCACTAAGGCCACACTCAGCTCCAACCGCTCGGTCCTGCCCTTCGGCCGCTTGACGGGGAGCTTCTCGGCGATCCCTTCCCGAAAGCCCCGGCAGGCTTTCATCCACGGACACCGATTGCAGTGCGGAGATTTCGGCAGACAAACCGTCGCGCCAAGCTCCATAGTCGCCTGGTTGAAATCGCCGCGTTCGTCCGCGCCGACCCTCTCGATCAGATGTTGCGCCCGAGCCTGGAGCGCTTTGCGTACGCGAGTGGATGAGGCCTCGCCCCTCTCCGCGTCTAGCCGCGCCAAGACCCGCGCCACGTTGCCGTCGAGCGCGGCGCGTGGCTGCTCGAAAGCGATTGAGGCGACGGCGGCGGCGGTGTAGTCACCGATCCCTTCCAGCGCGCGAATCTGGTCATGACTCTCTGGAAAGGCGCTGCCGTGCTGCTCTACGATCGTTCGCGCAGCCGCCTGAAGCAACCGCGCACGGCGATAGTAGCCGAGTCCAGCCCACAGCTCGAGCAATTTCGGCTCACTGCATTCCGCCAATGCGGTCAAATCGGGAAGCTCGGCAAGAAAACGTTCGTAGTAGGGAATGACGGCGGCGACGCGCGTCTGCTGCAACATGATCTCCGAGACCCAGATGCGGTAAGGGTCGCGCGTTCGGCGCCACGGCAGGTCGCGCTTGTTGCGGCCATACCAAGCAAGCAGCGAGCGAGCAAGGCGGGTATCAGTTTCAGCCATCCTCATCCCGCTGACCGGATTGCCGCGAGCCGCGAACGCGAATGAGCGGTGCGATTCTCGGATTCAATGGGTCGCCCGGCGAAAGCATCATGAGCTCAGACACCGAACCGCTTGCCATCGCGCGCGGCTCCCAGCGGCTCGGACAGCTACGACCCTAGGCGCCCTTCAACGCGGCGCGGAGGTAATCGCTGTTCATCTCGCCGATGAACTTGACGCTGATCTCTTTCGGGCAGGCGGCTTCGCAGTCGTAGGTGTTGGTGCAAGAGCCAAAGCCTTCCTCATCCATCTGCTCGACCATCGCCCGGACCCGTGACCAGCGCTCGGGCTGGCCCTGCGGTACGTGCGCCAGATGCGCGATCTTCGCCGCGGTAAACAACGACGCCGAAGCATTCTTGCAAGCCGCCACGCAGGCGCCGCAGCCAATGCAGGTCGCCGCGTCGAATGCCGTATCGGACTCCGGCTTGGGAATCGGAATCATGTTCGCGTCGGGGGTGCCGCCGGTGTTCACCGAGACGTAGCCGCCGGCCTGGATGATCCGATCGAGCGAGCCGCGATCCACCGTCAAGTCGCGGATCACCGGGAACGCTGCCGCGCGCCACGGCTCAATCACGATCGAGTCGCCGTCGGAGAAGCTACGCATGTGGAGTTGGCAAGCCGTTGTACCTCGGTCGGGGCCATGCGGGACGCCGTTGATCATCAACGAGCATGTACCGCAGATGCCCTCGCGGCAGTCATGATCGAAGGCGATCGGCTCCTCGCCCTTTTCGATGAGCGCCTCGTTGAGCACATCGAGCATTTCGAGGAACGACATGTCGGGGCTGACGTCGTCAAGGTGGTAGTCGACCAGGCTGCCGGCCGCGGCCGCGTTGTCTTGTCGCCAGACTTTGAGCGTGATCTTCATCGTTCGGCCTTATTTGTAGCTGCGCGTCGCCAGATGGACGTTCTCGAACTCGAGCGTTTCTTCGTGACGGATCGGCGGGGAGTCGCCGCCCTGGTGCTCCCAGGCGGCGACGTGCGCAAAGCCTTCGTCGTCGCGTAGCGCCTCGCCTCCAGGCGTTTGATGTTCCTCGCGGAAGTGTCCGCCGCAGGATTCCTCGCGCAGCATCGCGTCGCGGACCATCAGCTCCCCGAACTCCAAGAAGTCGGCCACCCGGCCCGCGTACTCAAGCGACTGGTTGAGCGCCGCCCCGCTGCCGGGAATCTTGACGTTCTCCCAGAACTCGGCGCGAACCTCGGGAATGCGCTCCAAAGCTTGTTCGAGACCCGCCTTGTTGCGCGACATGCCGCACTGGTCCCAGACAATTTTGCCGAGCTCTTTGTGGAATGAGGTCGGCGTGCGCTTTCCGTTGATCTGAAGCAATCGGTCGATCTGGCCTGTCGCCGCCGATTCGGCTTCGTTGAACGCCGCCGATTCGGTCGACGTTAGCTCCGGAGCCTCGCTTGCCAGGTAGTGACCTATCGTGTAGGGCAACACAAAGTAGCCGTCGGCGAGACCTTGCATCAGAGCGCTTGCGCCGAGGCGGTTGGCGCCGTGATCGGAGAAGTTCGCTTCGCCGATCACGTGAAGGCCCGGAATGTTCGACATCAGGTTGTAGTCCACCCACAACCCGCCCATCGTGTAGTGGACCGCCGGGAAGATCCGCATCGGAACCTGGTAGGGGTTCTCGGCGGTGATCTTCTGATACATGTGGAAGAGGTTGCCGTACTTCTGTCGTACGCTGTCTTCTCCCACGCGTTTGATCGCGTCGGCGAAGTCCAGGTAGACGCCTAGGCCCGTCTTGCCGATGCCCCGTCCCTCGTCGCAGGCGTACTTGGCGTTGCGCGAAGCCACGTCGCGCGGAACGAGATTGCCGAAGCTCGGGTACTTACGCTCGAGGAAGTAATCTCGCTCGTCCTCGGGGATTTGGTGCGCCGGCCGGTGGTCTCCCGCCTTCTTCGGCACCCAGACGCGTCCGTCGTTGCGCAACGACTCCGACATGAGCGTTAGCTTCGACTGGTGGTCGCCGCTGACGGGGATGCACGTCGGGTGAATCTGCGTGTAGCAAGGGTTTGCGAACGCGGCGCCCTTCTTGTAGGCGCGGTAGGCGGCGGTAACGTTTGAACCCTTGGCGTTGGTTGAAAGATAAAAGACGTTGCCGTAGCCGCCGGTTCCCAGCACGACCGCATGCGCCGAAAAGCGCTCGATCTTTCCCGTGACGAGGTCGCGGGTGATAATGCCGACCGCGCGGCCGTCCTCAACGACCAACTCGAGCATTTCCTTGCGGACATGCATCGTGACCTGGCTCTTGGCGATCTGCCGCTCGAGCGCCTGGTAGGCTCCGAGCAGAAGCTGCTGGCCCGTCTGGCCGCGGGCGTAGAAGGTGCGAGAGACTTGGGCGCCGCCGAAGCTGCGGTTGTCGAGCAGTCCGCTGTACTCGCGTGCAAAAGGCACGCCTTGCGCGGCGCACTGATCAATGATGTTGTTGGCGACTTCGGCCAGTCGATAGACGTTCGCTTCGCGGCTGCGAAAGTCTCCGCCCTTAATGGTGTCGTAGAAGAGTCGTCCGACCGAATCGCCGTCGTTGGGGTAGTTCTTTGCGGCGTTGATGCCGCCTTGGGCCGAGATCGAGTGCGCTCGGCGCGGGCTGTCTTGGAAGCAGAAACAGTCGACGTGGTAGCCCAGCTCGGCCAAGCTCGATGCGGCGGAGGCGCCGGCCAAGCCCGAGCCCACAATGATAATTCGGAACTTGCGCTTGTTTGCCGGATTGACGAGCTTCATCTCCGCGCGATGGCGCGTCCATTTCTGTTCGAGAGGTCCGGAGGGGATTTTCGCGTCGAGATTCATGGCCTCTCCTTAGTACGCCGACTGGGCGGGCTCGATGATCCCAAACAGGCATGCCAACACGATGGTGATGTTGCCCAACACGACGACGATTGCGAAGAGGCGTCCCGCCGCGTCGAGGCTCAAGCGCAGGTCGAATCTCCGCAGCCCCGCCGTCTGGAACAAGCTGGCGACGCCGTGCGCCAAGTGCAGAAACAGCAGCGCCATCGCAACCAGATATGCGCCGGCGGCGAGCGGCTGCTGGAAGCCAAGTACGACCATCGAGTAGGCGTCGTGGCGGCCAATCGGGTCGACCAGCTCAGCGTTGGAGGGGTCGGTCAGCCCCAGGGTGAAGTGCGCCAAGTGGTAGACGATGAAGGCCAGTAGAACTAGGCCGCTGACGAGCATCGTGCGCGATGCGAAGCTCGATACGATTGGTTGCTGACTCGTGTATGCAGCCGGCCGCGCCGCCTTGTTTCGAGCGCTCAGCTTGACGTTGCCCGCGATGTGGATCACCAGCGCCGCGAGCAGGCCCAGCCGCACCGCCCACAGCGGGCCCGGCATTGCCTTGAGCCCCGCCGCGTAGCTGTTCATCGCCTCGGGGCCCAGGAAGATCTGAAGATTTCCGAGCATGTGTCCGAGCACGAAGATCGCCAATACAGCGCCCGTGGCGCCGACCAAGAACTTCGTCCCGGCGGTGGACGCAAGCGCCCTCTGAAATCCACTCATGGAGTCACCTTTCGCTGGAGATCCACAACCCCAATTCTACCGCCGTTGGGGCCGGATCGACATATTTCCGACACTCCTATCGGAAATAATAGACCGGACCTTGGCAAGCCGCCTTCGTCGCCTCGCGGCCGGTCCAATCTATTCCTTCTCTTTCTTGAATATGATCTCGTCGACCAGACCATATTCTTTCGCCTGGTCGGCCTCGAGAATGAAGTCGCGCTCGACGTCGTGGGAGATCTTCGAAACCTTTTGCCCCGTGCAATCGGCCAGAATAACGTTCAGCCGCTCGCGCATGCGCAGGATTTCTTTGGCGTGGATGTCGATGTCGGTCGCCTGGCCGGCCAAGCCCGACATCGAGGGCTGGTGGATTAGGAAGCGCGAGTTCGGCAGCGCGTAGCGCTTGCCCTTTTTCCCGGCCGCCATCAGCACTGCGGCCATCGAGGCGGCTTGGCCGATGCAAACCGTCGTGATGTCGGGCCGCACGAACTGCATCGTGTCGAAGATCGCCATCCCAGACGTGATCGAGCCGCCTGGGGAATTGATGTAGAGCCAGATGTCGCGCTCGGGGTTTTCGGCTTCGAGGAACAGCAACTGGGCCGTGACAAGGTTCGCCAGCGTGTCGTCGATCGGATAGCCGATGAATATGATGTTGTCTCGCAGCAGCCGCGAGTAGATGTCGTAGGCGCGCTCTCCGCGGCTGGTCTGCTCGACCACCATGGGAACAAGATTGGCTTGCGGCGCGGGAATCTTGGACATCGTCGCTCCTTTGTGTCGTCTTCGCCCGGATCAGTCGTCGGATGGCGACGCTGCCGGCTCTTCGTTGGATGAAGTCTCTTCCTTCTCGGGCTCTTCTTCAGGCGGATCGACCTTCTCGGCTTCGTCGAATAGGAAGGCCGCCGTTTTGTCGTTGCGGATGTGGGTGCGCACCCGGTCGAGAGTGCCGTCTTCGGCAAGTTTCTGGCGCGCGCCCGCCGCCGAGAGCTGGTTCTGCTCGGCGTACTGTTTCACCTGCTCGTCGATCTCTTCCTCGGTGGCGTCGATCGTTTCGATTTCGGCGATGCGCTCCAGCAGCAGTCCGGCCTTCACGTCTCGCACCGCGCCTTCGCGCTGGCCTTCGCGCAGCTTCTCCCAGTCAAGGTTCAGCTGAGCAGGATCGATACCCTGTTCCGCGATCGAGCGCAGTGAGCGTTCGAGACGCGTATTGACTTGCTGTTCGACCATCTTCGAAGGGGCGGGGAAGTCGTGGGCGGCGACGAGTTGATCGATCACCGCGTCCTTGGCGCGCTCGGTAGCTTCGCGCCGGCGCATGCCTTCGATGCCCTCGCGAACCGCCTTGCGCAGCTCTTCGAGGGTTTTGAAGTCTCCGACGTCTGAAGCGAAATCATCGTCGACGTCGGGCAGCTCCTTTACCCGGATTCCCTTGACGACGGCGTGGAACGGCACGCTCTTGCCGGCCAGCTTCTCGTTGCCGAAGTCCTCCGGATAGGTCACTTCGAAGTCGACCTCGTCGTCGAGGCTCTTCCCTCGCAACGCTTCGGTGAAGCCGTCCAGAGTTCCCTCATCGCCAATCGTAATCGTCGTCTCTTCCTGGTCGACCGGCGGAACTCCCTCGACTTCGCCGCTCTTGAGCGAGAGGACTGCGACATCGCCGTCCTCGAGCGGACGCGGGTCAAGATTGCGATAGCTCGCCTGCTGTTCTCGCACGCGCTCGATCTCGGCGTCGATCTCTTCTTCGGTCGCCGACGGCTCGGCGAAAGGCGCCTGAAGACGTCGATATTCGCCAAGTTCGAAGTCGGGAATGACTTCGAACTTGGCCTTGAACGTCAGCGGCTCGTCGTCCGCATAGTGAACGTCGCTAATGTCGGGTGCGCCGATGACTTTGAGGTCCTGCTCCTCGCAGCGCTTCCAAAAATGCTTCGGTACGAGCGCTTCGAGCAGTTCGCCGCGCACCTCTTCGGCATAGCGCATACGGATGACGGCCTCCGGCGCCTTGCCGGGCCGGAAACCGGGGATACGAACCTGTTTACGGAACGCGGCTAGGATCCGCTTTGACTCTTGCGCGACTTCGTCCCAAGGGACGGAAATCTCCATCTCACCGTTGCTGCTCTCTGTGGCGGCCAATACTCAATTCCTTTTGTGCCCAATGAAAAAGCTGAAATTTCATCTTAGCGCAGACGGCGGCGCGCGCTCCCGGCTGGGCCCAGAATCACGATTTGACCGGCGCCGCTGTGCTAGCCTGTCTGGGCGGAGGATCGAGCCATGCGCGTCCGGTTGACCTTGCTGTTGTGTGTTCTAGCCGCTTGCGCGGCGATCGCCGCGCAGCAGTCGGCCATCCCTGCGGGTTTCACTTCGATCTTCAACGGCCGCAACATCGCCGGTTGGCATATCTCGATGACCAACCACCATGGCGACACCAAGAGCTGGCGCATCATCGATGGCGCACTGACCGGTCAACAGGACAAGCCCGGCAACGGCGGCATCTTGCTCACCGATGAGCGCTACCGCGATTTCGAGGTCTCGCTCGAGGTCAAGCCTGTCTTCGGCTGCGACGGCGGCCTCTTTCTGCGCTCAAACGAAAACGGCCAAGCCTACCAAGTGATGCTCGACTACCTTGAGGGCGGCGCCGTCGGCGGCATCTACGGCGAGCGCCTCGAGGGAGTCGAGACCGGCCGCGGCGCGACCGCCGACTGGCATGAAGTTTGGAAGAAAGACGACTGGAACCATCTCCGCGCCCGCATTGAGGGCGAGATACCGCACATTCAGGTATGGCTCAACGGGACAAAGATCACCGACTTCCGAGACACCGCCAACCACTCAGCCGGCGGCTCTGCGGACGGCATGATCGCCGTTCAGGTCCATGGCGGTACGCCGCGCTGGAAAGAACGCGGCTTCCAGCGCTTCCGCAATATCGCCGTCAAACGCCTCGACTAACCAACCTTCCGGCGGCGCTCCTTGCCTTGCGCATCGACGCCCGTCTAGAATGAGAAGTGCAGGCTCGCCGGGTAGCGTCCGGCGAATCGTGCAAGTGGGCTTTCGCCCACTTTTTTGTTGCTTGCAGGGCGGTAGGGCGATGCCGGACGCGGCCAGTGAAATCGTAGAGCGAGTGCGCCCGGCCGCCGAACGAGTGGTCGGCTCAGAAGGCTTGGAGCTGGTCGAGGTCGAGTGGCGCGGAAGTTCGAAACGGGGAATGTTGCGAGTTTATATTGACAAGCCGGAGGGAGTTACCCACGAGGATTGTCGTGCGGTCTCGCGGAGCCTGTCGACGATTCTCGACGTCGAAGAGCTTGCGCCAGGCGCCTATAACCTCGAGGTTTCCTCGCCGGGCCTTGATCGCAAGTTGTTGAAGCTGGAAGATTACGCGCGTTTTGCCGGCAAGCGGGCGCGTATACGCCTCAAGAACGAAGTTGCCGGTAAGAAGCAGATTACGGCGAAGCTGTGCGGCGTGGATCAGGCCGAAATCGTCGTTGAGTTGAGCTCGGGCGGAGAAGAACGTTTTCCGATCGAAGAAGTGAGCCTGGCGCGGCTCGTCGTTGAAGTTTAAATACGCTTGGCGTTGAGGTCAAGATGGCTGGAATTTATTCCGAAATTGAACAACTTAGCCTTCTGAAGGGCATCGACTCCACGATCGTGATGGATGCGGTCAAGGACGCAATTCTGGTCGCCGCCCGGAAGTACTACAAGTCTGACGAAGAGCTTGTCGCTGAATTCAACGGCGAGAGCGGCAACGTCGACGTCTTCGCAATAAAGACTGTCTCCGACCTCGTCGCTGACCCGGCCCGGGAGATTAGCCTTGCCGAGGCGCGTAAGTACGACCGCGGCGCCGAGATCGGAACCGAGTTGCGCTACGCCGTGCCGACCGCTCAACTGGGCCGCATCTCGGCTCAGATGGCCAAGCAAGTAATCTTTCAGAAAATCCGCGAGGCCGAGCGCGACACCATCTGCGCCGAGTTCGTTGATCGCATCGGAACGCTCGAGACTTGCACCGTCAAACGAATTGAAGGTCCCGACCTGATTGCCGACCTGGGGCGCACTGAGGCTAGGCTGCCTCGGCGCGAGCAGTCTAGGCTTGAAAGCTTCTCGCCCGGCGACCGCGTTCGCGTCGTCATCAAGACGATCGAGAAAGTCGGTCGCGGACCGGCCGTCATCATCTCGCGAGCCTCCGAAGATCTGGTGCGGCGCTTGTTTGAGCAAGAGGTGCCGGAGATCTACGACGGCACCGTGCAGATTCGCGCTTGCGCCCGCGAGGCCGGCGAACGTACCAAGATCGCCGTGCAGTCAGGCGACCGCGACGTCGACGCCGTCGGCGCCTGCGTCGGCATGAAGGGCATGCGCGTGCAGTCCATCATCCGTGAGTTGCGCGGCGAGAAGATTGACATCATCGAGTACTCCGAAGATCCTATCGAGATGGCGACCCGCGGCTTGAGCCCGGCTCGCATCAGTCGCGTCACCATCCTCGACCCCGTCGAAAGGCGCCTCGAGGTCGTCGTCGACGAGATGCAGCTCTCGCTCGCTATCGGCAAGAAAGGACAAAACGTCCGTCTCGGCGCCAAGCTGATGGGCTGGCGCATCGATATCAAGGGCGAGGACGAAAAGCGCCAAGAGGTCGAGGAAGCAATGGCCGCCATGACCGGCGGCGGCACGCCCGTCAGCGTGTTGATTGATCAAGGCCTACCTGAAGAAGTCGTCGACAAACTCGTTGAGGCGGGCTCGGCTACCGTCGAGGCTTTGGCCGATATGACGCCCGAGCAGCTTGAACAAGTCGAAGGCGTCGACTCTGCGGTGATCGAGACCATTCAGCTGGTCGTTAACAGTTACTACGCCCAATTCCAGAGCCCCGTGCAGCCTCAAGACGAGGAATTCCTTGACCCTGAGGCCGAGGCCTCCGAGGAAGAATCGGCCGAGCCGGCGGTGTTGCCCGGCCTGCCCGCTGAAGGCGCAGCGGACGACGACGACGATGATGAAGAAATACCCATGGACGACTTTGATACCATGGGTACGCACGCTTCCGCCCCACGGAGCGAACAAGAGAGCGAAGAGCTCGCGGACCAGCCCGAAATACCGGTGAAATCCGCAAACGCCGGCAGCGCGGCCGATCTTTCCGGCAATTCAGAGGCAGAGGGTAACGAAAATGTAGAACAGGCGGGGGAATAAGGGCGATCTTGACACGGACTAACAAGATACGAATAAACGAGCTGGCGCGAGAGCTAGAAGTGAAGGCCAGCGCTGTGATTGAAGCGCTGGCAAAAAGCGGTGTTGTTGAGAAGAAGACTCACTCGAGCTCGATAGACGAAGCGACCGCCGACAAGGTTCGGCGTCTCATTAGGCAATCCGGCTCCAGCGAGCCCGAATCCGCCGCGCGTGAGCTTGAGTTGCCTCTGCCGTCGCGTTCGAAGACGGCCCACCGAGCGAGTTCGACGGCGACGGCCGAATCCAAGCCCACGATTCCCATCGGCGGCGGTCGCGGCGCGCCCTTGCGTCCGCCCGTCGGCGTCTTCCGCCCTCCGTTGAGCAAGCCTGCTCCGACACCGTCCCCCGCGCCGGCGAAGGCCGATGCCGCGCCGCCGCCTCCGGCGCCTGCCGTGCAGAGTCCCGCTCCTCCCGTCGCTAGAGCCCCGGAACGGCCGGTCGCCCCTGCCGTCCCACGGATGCCGGCGCAGCCGCTTGGCGCCGCGCCTCCGCTGCGCCGGGCGACGCCTGCGATTCCTACGGCTCCGCCGCGTCCGCCGGCCGCGCCGGGTAAGCCTGTTCAACCGATTCCGCGTGCTCCAGTTACCGGCGGGGCGGCCAGCGGACCCCGTGCGCCGCTCGCTCCGGCTGCGGCCCGCAGACCTGCGCCGCTCCCGCCGATGACGCCGGGCGCTCCAGTTCGGCCGCCTGTACGCACTATGGCTCCGGCCGGCCCAGGCGCTCGCCCTGGAACCGCTCCCGGCGCCCCGCAGGCGCGGCGCCGCGCGCCCTTCTCGTCCTCTCCTCAGGCCCGCGGCGGCGCAATGCGTACGCCGGGGGCTCCGGGAGCGCCTCGCCCAGCCGCTCGCAAGCCCGCGATCGTTCCTGGCCAGCCGATCTATCAGCGCCCGGGACCCCATC